>Ga0209536_100000487_pt1 | contig 64401 bp, 72 predicted proteins | sample DeeMarSeWOR28_12_FD_187461 | JGI IMG/M metagenome (GOLD analysis project Ga0209536, IMG submission 187461) | Marine sediment microbial communities from White Oak River estuary, North Carolina - WOR-2-8_12 (SPAdes) (version 2) | ecosystem: Environmental > Aquatic > Marine > Intertidal zone >...
GTGCCGGGCGTCGGCCGGAAGACGGCCGCGGCGCTGCTCCGGGTGTTCGGCTCGCTGGAGGAGATCTACGACGACCTCGAGTCGGTCCGCACGCTGCCCATCCGCGGCGCCGCGAAGCTGCCGGAGAGGCTGCTCGAGCATCGCGACGCGGCCTACCTGGCCCGCAGCCTGACGCTCATCGCCTGCGACATGCCGCTCGCGTTCGACGAGGACCAGCTCGTGCGGCGCCCGCCGGACGTGCCGGCGCTCGAGTTCATCTACGAACAGGCGAGGTTTGGTCCAATGCTGCGCAGGCAGGCGCGTCGGCTGGCCGACGCCTTCGGGTGATGCCGGGCAGGCTGGCTGCCGCCCTCGCCGGATCGCTCGGGCGGCAGGTTTCGCCGGAGCCGACCGGGGAAGTGCACGGTGGCTGCATCAACACGTGCTGGCGCTGGGACACCGAAGCGGGCCCAGTGTTCGTCAAGCAGGCGGCGGCGGGTTCGCTTCCCATGCTCGAGGCGGAGCGCGACGGACTCCTGGAGCTCCGGCAGGCGGAAGCGGTGCGCGTGCCGGCGCCGCTTGCCATAGGCACCTCGGACGAAGTCGCGTTCCTGGCGCTCGAGTGGATCGACTTCGGCCTACCTTCGCCTGCGATCGAGGCCCGTTTCGGCGAGCAACTCGCCTCGCTCCATCGGCATCGCGCCGCACGCTACGGCCTTGGGCGAGACAATACGATCGGCAGCACGCCGCAGCCGAACGGCTGGTGCGACGACTGGGTACGGTTCTTCCGGGAGCGACGCCTGGCCTTCCAGTTCGACCTCGCGGCGGATAATGGCTACGCGGGTCGGCTGCAGGACCGCGGGCGCCGCCTGCTGGAGGTGATGGACGTCTTCTTCTCCGCGTATCGTCCCGCGCCCTCGCTGCTGCATGGCGACCTCTGGGGCGGCAACTGGGGCGTGGACACGGCAGGTCGACCGGTGATCTATGACCCGGCCGCGTACTACGGCGATCGCGAAGCCGACATCGCCATGACGCGTCTGTTCGGGGAGTTCGGAGCGCGGTTCTACGCGGCCTACGTTGCCACCTGGCCGCTCGACGCCGCCGCAGGAACCCGACGCGACCTGTACAACCTCTACCATGTGCTGAACCACCTCAACCTCTTCGGCGGGGGATATCGCTCGCAGGCGGAGGGCATGATCGACAAGCTGCTCGCCGCGGCAGGGCAATAGGGGACATTCCTATTTTTCTTTTTGTCCCAAGTCGTTGATTCTTGTGAGAAACACGGCTTACAGCAGAAAGGAAAACAGGAATGTCCCCTTCCGTTTCCGGAGCAGGCGAGATGACGCAGACGATGAAGGAATTCTGGGACGCTGCCTGCAGGGCGCTGCCGGATGAAACCGCGGGCAGGTCCTACCGCACCCGCAGCTTCGGCACCGACGAGGCGATCTCGAAGGTGATCCTCGGCCTGATCCTCGCGGGCCAGAAGACGGGCACCTTCGCCGTCGACTGGGAGTACGACGCGAGGCAGGAGCCGCGCCCGGCCCGGGGCGACCTGTACATCGTCATCGACCACGCCGGCGCACCGCGCGCGCTAGTGCGCATCACGGCGACCGAGCGCGTCGCCTTCAGCGACATCGGCGAGCGCCACGTGCAGTGCGAAGGCCCGGCGCTGCGCAGCATCGAGCCCTGGCGCAAGCTCCACTGGGATTATTGGTCCCGCACGCTCCGTAAGATCGGTCGCGAGCCGGCCGAGGACATGCCGGTCCTCTACCAGGCGTTCGAGCTGCTCTACCCGAGGGCGTGAACGGGCCTGCCCAATGGCGCCACGCCCGGGGCCCATCAATCAATCAAGGACTTGGAGAAAAAAGAAAAATAGGAATGTCCCCTAGTGGCGGGCGGCGCCCAGGTACATGTAGCCGGCGAACCTGAGGGACTTCGGCAGGTAGAAGTTGCGGACACGCTCGATCTCGAGCCCGGCGTGCCCGACTTCCGCCGTCGTATCCCGGTCCAGGTGGCAGCCGTCCCCCACGACCTGCCAGGCCGGATTGAGGCGCTTCTGCCAGCGTGCGACACCGGGGTCGGGGCTCAGACCGTGCTCGAGGAACAGGAACTCTCCTCCGGGCTTCAGCACACGCCGGACCTCGCCGAGCGCGGCCTGCAGGTCGGGGATGCTGCACAGCGTGAAGGTGCTGACCACGGTGTCGAAGCTCGCGCTGTCGAAGGGCAGCGACTCCGCCGACAGCTGACGATGCTCCACCTCGATGCCACTCGCCCGGATCCGCGGCAGCGCACGCGGGGCCACGCCGCGATTGTCGTCCACGGCGACGATCTCGCGGATGGCCGGCGGGTAGAACTCCAGGTTGATGCCGGTGCCGAACCCGATCTCGAGCACCCGCCCGGATGCGGGAGCGAGCGCTTCCCGCCTGAAACGGCGGAACACCCGCTGGGTCATGACGAACTCGAGGACCCAGGGAAAGACGTGCTGCCGGTAGAGTGCCACGCTCCGATCCTAGACCCGCCGCCTGGGGGATGCACGGATCGACGCGGATGCGTGGCCCGTCCGGTCCGGGAGTGGCAAGATGCCGGCTCCATCGCCCGGCACAGACCGAGGGCGCCGCTCAGGAGTGGCAGCAGATGAACCAGGCGGACTCGACGGCGCAGCACGGCGCGACGGCACTTGCGCTGGACAGCCGCGTGGACGCCGCGCTCGTCGGCAAGGTCTTCCGGCAGTTCGGCCGCGTGCACATCACCCACGTCCTCCGTCAGGACGCGGCGCAACGGATGCTGCAGGCGCTGCAGAAGGAAACGCCCTGGGGCTACGCTTTGTGTGACGAGCAGGGTCACCGCGACCTCGACGTCGATTCGCTCGAGCAGCTCGACCCGGTGGCGAGGGGGGCGATCGCGGCGAGCGTCGATCGCGTGGCCAGGACGGGGTTTGCCTATCGCTACTTGAACTTCCGCCTCGACGACAACTACGAGGCGGGCCGGCATCGCGACCTGTTCCTGATGCGCTTCTACGAATTCATCAATTCCGGACCGTTCCTCGATTTCGCGCGGGACGTGACTGGCGTCCGGCAGATCGAGTTCGCGGACGCGCAGGCGACGTTGTACCGGCCCGGGGACTTCCTGACGGCACACGACGACGCCGTGGAAGGCAAGAGCCGGCACGCCGCTTACGTCTTCAACTTCACGCCAGCGTGGCGGACCGACTGGGGTGGGCTGCTCGCCTTCCCCGACGAGTTCGGCCACCTGCACGAGGCCTTCTGCCCGTCGTTCAACGCCCTCAACCTGATGCGGGTCCCGACGCCGCATCTGGTCACACAGGTGGCGACTTTCGCCGGCGGCGACCGGTACAGCATCACTGGCTGGCTGCGGAGCCGCTGACCGGCCGCGGCGCTCAGCGGGACAGGCGCAGCTCGAAGTCCACTTCGACTTCGTCGCCGACCCACTCGGTCGAAGTCCACTCGCCCTGGCCGACGCCGAAGTCGAGCCGCCGCAGCCGGGTGGACCCGACGAGGCCGGCGCCCCCTTCGGCCGAGCGCTCGAAACGGAACCGCACGGGCACGGGTTTGCTCACGCCCCGCAGGATCAGCGTTCCCCGCGCAAGATAGGCATTGCCGGCCCGGGTGAACTCCGTGGCCTCGAAAACGGCCGTGGGGTACTGCTCGGCCCAGAAGAAGTCCGGGCCTGTCAGGATCTCGTCGCGACGCGCTTCGCCGGTGTCCGCCGAGGCGGTGTCGACCGTGACCTCGAAGCGACTGCTGGCCAGGTCCGCCTCGTCGAAGCGGATCTCGGCCTGGAAGCGCGTGAACCGACCCTCGAAGACGGCTCCCGCCTGCGTGGCGGAAAAGCCGAGGCGGCTGGCCGCGGGCTCGAGCTGCCACGCAGGCTCGGCGGCGGCCGGCCCGCTGGCGAGGCAGGCGAGCGCCGCGCCCGCCAGCGTCAGTCTCGCGACCCGCCCCAAGGCAGCATCCTCGACAGCAGGCCGTCGCGATCGACGAACTGGTGCTTGAGTGCGGCGAGCACGTGGACCGCCACGAGGACGAGCAGTGCTCCCGCTAGCGTCTCGTGCACTTCCTCGAGCGCCTCGTGCAGGTCGTGCGACGTGCCGACCAGGTCCGGCAACTGGACGAGGCCGAACCAGCTCACCGGGTAGTTGGCGGCCGAGGACATCATCCAGCCGGTCAAGGGCATCGCGAAGAGCAGCGCGTACAGTGCCCAGTGAGAGAAATGTGCGGCGATGCGCTGCCAGCCCGGCATGGCCGCCGGGAGCGGCGGCGGCCGGTCGAGCAGCCGCCAGGCCACGCGCAGCGCGGCAAGGCCCAGGATCGTGATGCCGACCGACTTGTGCCGGGACAGCATGGCGAGCTTTTCGAGCCCGTCGGGCAATTCGTCTGCCAGCTCGGCCAGGAGGAACTGCAGCGCCAGCAGCAGCACCACCAGCCAGTGAAGGAGTTGCGGGCCGAGCCCGTAACGCTGGGCCGAGTTGGTCAGGGCCATGATGGACGACTCCGGGACAACGATTCGGACGAACGGATTCTAGCGCCGGGAGCGGTGCGACTTGCACCACGCGATGGCCGCGGCGATGCTTCGAGGATGTCCGGAGGCATCCGTACCTCGCGTTTCCTGGCCAGCTGCATGGTGGCAGCGCTCGCGGCCTGCGCCGGGCGAACGCCGCCGCCGTGGTCTTCCTCGGCCGACGCACCGGCGGTCCTGGGACAAGGGGTCCTGTACGAGGTGACCGCCTCGGACGTCGCGATCCAAGTCTACCGGGACGGGCCGCTGGCGGAGCTCGGCCACAACCACGTGATCGGCTCGCGCGGGCTCACCGGGCAGGTCGCCGTCGCGGAGCCGCTGGCGGGATCCTCGTTCGCGCTGGTGCTGGCCGTCACCGGCCTTACGGTCGACGAGCCCGCGCGGTTGGCCGCCGCCGGGTCGCGGTTTCCGGACAGGCTTTCCCCGGAAGACAAGGAGGCGACCCGGCGCAACATGCTCTCCGCCGCCCTGCTCGACGGGGACCGGTTCGGCCTCATCCGGCTCGAGAGCCTGGCGATCGAGGGGCCGGCAAGCTCGTCGCTCGTCGCCCGGACTCGCGTCACCGTCGCCGGCCGCAGCAGCGAGGTTCGCGTTCCGGTGACGCTCGATTTCGACGGCACGCTGCTCAAAGCCTCGGGCGAGTTGACGCTCTCGCACGAGCAGCTCGGCCTCGTTCCCTACTCGGCGATGATGGGTGCGCTGAGGGTCGGCGAGGACCTGCACGTGTCCTGGCGCCTGGAGGCCCGGCCCGCGGCCGGGCCGGGCTGAAGCCGCCGCGCATCCCGAGCCCCGCCGCGTACAATTGCCGCTCCCGCAGGGAGGCGCCCGATGACGGCTGTCCAGTTCCGCAATCCGGAAAGGCGTCTGTCCATTGCACTCGCGGCGACGGCGGAGGCCGTGAAGGGCCACGTGGTGACGCTGCGAGAGTTGCTTGCGCTCATCGGCGAGCAGGGCCTGCTGGTGTTCTGCGCCATCCTGGCCGCGCCGTTCCTGCTGCCCATATCGCTGCCGTTCATGAGCGCCGCGCTCGGGCCGCCCATGATGCTCATCGGCATCGCGGTCACGCTTAACCGGGTGCCGTGGTTGCCGGACCGGTTGCTCGACCGCGCCCTCCCGGCCGAAACCGTCCAGCACGTGCTCACCCGCGTCGCGGGCTGGGCCGAGCGCGTCGAGCACCTGATCCGGCCCCGAATGCTGGGGCTGACCGGCTCTGCCGGGATCAACGTGCTGAACGGGGCCCTGCTGGTCCTCTGTGTCCTGCTGCTGATGGCGCCCCTGCCACTGGTGCCTTTCGCCAATACGCTGCCCGGCGTGGCGATCATGCTGCTGGCGCTCGGCATGGCGGAGCGCGACGGCGCGGTCGTGCTCTTCGGCTATCTGGCCGCGGCCGTCTCGACGGTGTACGTGGGCGGGCTCATGGCCCTCGTCATCTACGCCGGCATGAACGCGGGCGCGGCGCTCGAGACGTTGCGCCGCTGGCTCGAGCAGAGCGGGATCACCTGACGAGGCGCCGTCCCGGTCGGGCGCGCCCGGTTTCCCGTGCTCCGCTCAGCGTACACGCGCGTCGTGCAGCCGCAGTCGGGACACCGTCGGTGCAGCGGGCCGCGTCGACGGCTGGGCAGGCGGGGACGCTCCCGGCCCGCCCGGGCAGTGCGCCTCGTCCGGCTTGAAGTCGAGCGTGAGCAGCGCGGTGGCGGGAATCGGGACACCACCGCGCCAGGCGGGCGCCAGGCGCGAGTTCCGCGCGATCGCGAGCGCCGTCGCGTCGAAGAGTCCTGCGGGCCGGGACTCGAGGATGCGCCCGTCTGTGATGCGGCCGTCCGCGCCCACGTCCACCTCGAGCTTGACGCGACCGGCAATGCGCTGAGTGCAGGCCTCGATGGGCAGGGGCGCGGCCGCGAGCTGGCTCGAGGCGGGCGTGCGGGGATAGCTGTCCGGCAGGGAGAACTCGAAACGGCGCGTCTCGGTCCGCGGGCCCTCCGGGTCGGGCTCGAACGACCACGAGCGTACCGCCGCCAGCGCCGCCTTCTCGAATTCGCCCCGCGGCATCGCGAGAGTCACCTCCGCGTCCGCGACCGCACCGTCGCGCCCGATCGTGAAGGACACCTCCACGTAGCCTTCCAGCCCCTCGATCCGCGCCTGCTCCGGGTACACGGGCGCGGGCTGGTCGCCCGCCACCGTGGCGCCGGCCGGGCGTGCCGCCACGGAGTCGGTCAACGTGAAGCGGACGCGGGTCTGGATCCGGCACTCGACCGGCTCACCGCCCCGCCTGGCCGGGACGAAGCGCCAGTCCCTCACCCCGTGCAGTGCCTCGGCCTCGAAGAAGCCGGACGGCTCGGCCCTCAGGATGCGGACCCAGCCGACGTGGCCGTCCCGGAGTACCGTGAAAGCCACATCGACGAAACCTTCCGCGCCCGCGAGGCGGGCGGATTCCGGGTAGGGAGGAACCGCTCGCTCCACGGCCACCGGCGGGTCGAGACCGGGCTCGTTGCACTGGGTCCAGGAGGCGGCGAGCGCGCCGGGGCAGGCCAGCGCGGTGGCCAGTGACAACGCCGCAGCTCCCGTCGGATCGAGGAATCGCATCGGACCGACCGCCTGGTGGTCGCCTGTCCGTAGTTCTGCTGCTGCCAACGTGACCACCAGGCGATTACGTTAGCCGCCAGTCAGGCATTTTCCGGGCAAGGATCACGACCATGGAAGCCTCGGTGAGATTCGATGCGGACCTCGTCCGCCGTTATGACCGGCCGGGCCCGCGATATACGTCCTATCCGACCGCCGTGCAGTTCCACGACCGGTTCCGCGAACCCGAATACCGAGCCGCCGCGGCGGCGACCAACGGCAAGACCCCGCCGGCGCCGCTCTCGCTGTACGTGCATGTACCGTTCTGCCAGAGCCCCTGCTTCTACTGCGGCTGCACCAAGGTGATCACGCGCAACCGCGAACAGGCGGAGAATTATCTCACGCGTCTCTACCGCGAGGTCGAGCTGCAGGCGGAACTGTTCGACGAAGAGCGCGTGGTCGACCAGCTGCACTTCGGGGGCGGAACGCCCACCTTCCTCAACCCCTGGCAGCTCGAAGACCTGCTGAAGAAGCTCGGCTGGCACTTCAAGCTGCGGCAGGACGACGGGCGCGAATTTTCCATCGAGATCGACCCGCGCACCTGCGCGCCGGACACCATCGACCTGCTGGCGCGCGCGGGCGTGAACCGCATGAGCCTCGGCATCCAGGACTTCGACCCCGACGTGCAGAAGGCGGTGAACCGCATCCAGACGCCGGAGCAGACCTTCGGGCTGATGGACCGTGCGCGCGCCGCCGGCTACAAGTCCGTGAGCGTCGACCTGATCTACGGGCTTCCGAAGCAGAACTGCGAGCGCTTCGAGAAGACGCTCGAGCAGGTGCTCGAAGTCCGGCCGGACCGCTTCGCGGTCTACAGCTACGCTCACCTGCCTCACATGTTCAAGCCGCAGAAGCGCATCCACGCCGAGGACATCCCGAGCGGCGCGGAGAAGCTCGCCCTGCTCGGGCTGACGATCGAGAAGCTCACCGGCGCCGGCTACGTCTACATCGGGATGGACCACTTCGCGCTGCCCGACGACGAGTTGGCGGTGGCGCTGCGCGAGAACAAGCTGCACCGCAACTTCCAGGGTTACTCGACGCACCCTGACTGCGACCTGGTCGCGCTCGGCATGAGCTCGATCGGCAAGCTCGGCGATACGTATGCGCAGAACTACAAGACGCTTCACGACTACTACGAGGCGATCGACTCCGGGCACCTGGCAGTGCACCGGGGCCTGGAGCTCAACGACGACGACCGGCTGCGCCGCGCGGTGATCCAGATGATCATGTGCCGCACGCGCGTGGATTTCGCCGAGGTCGACCGGGCCTGGTCAGTTCGTTTCGAGGATTATTTCGCGCGCGAGCTCGAGGCGCTCAAGCCGCTTGTGGCGGACGGTCTCGTGCGGATGAGCGGGCGCGGCTTCGAGCTGACGCCGATCGGCCGGCTGCTCATGCGCAACGTCGCCATGTGCTTCGACGCCTACCTGCCGGTGCACCAGCAGTCCGACACGCCGCGCTTCTCCCGCGCAGTCTGATCCCGGGCCGCCGGCTCGGGCTGCTCATTCGCTCAGGCTTCCGGAAGATCGACGCATCCCAGATCGTGTGGCGTGCCCGGCGTGCCGTCTTGCTCGGGGGTGTCCCCCGCTCGCTCCGTGGAAAGGCAAAGTCGCTCGCCGGGGGACACCCCGTCGCGTCCGGCACGCCTGTGGGGTGTTGCCGAGGGTTCCCGCCTCGCGGCCGCGGTGGCGCGGTGTCCGCGAGACCGAGCGAGTATCGGGGAACGAATCGAGCGGACACCGCGCCGGATCCCGGCCGCGTGGTGCGGCAAGTCCTGAGCCGAACGACACGCCGCCTGCCGGCCGCTGGAACGATCGGGCCGGCTGAATCTTGACACGAGCGTTGCAGGCCTGCCGTCAGTCGCGCGTGGTCAGCAGAAGCAGCGTGCCCTCCGGCGCCTCGAGCAGGGCGTTGCGGGCCGGGTCGAGCGAGCGCGGCAGCCGGCGCGAGAAGACGACGCCCGAGTCCTTGAGGTCGGCGATGCGCGCGGGCATGTCCTCCTCTGCGAACACGAGGGCGGGCTGAGAGACCGCACCTACATGCAGCAGCGCGACATTCAGCGTGTCGCTGGTCAGGGCGATGCGGGGGAACGGCTCGTCGCTCTCCTCGGCCGGTATGAAGCCCATGCGCTCCCAGAACAGCGCGACGGGCTGGAGTTCGCGGACGGGCAGGGCCACCTCCTCGAACCAGCCGAGGCGCGAGGTCTCATGGGCACGCCTCTCCGGCGGTGAGAAGGTCCGGGCCTCGAGCATCGCGATCATCTGCCCGCCGGGGTCCGTGAAGCCCGCCTCGTTGAAGACGTCCGCACCGACCTTGCGGAACGCCATCTCCATGCCGAGACGCTCCAGGGCCTCCACGTGTCGCATCAGGTCCGGCTGGACGAAAGTCAGGGCCGGAGAGGCGAACTCGTAGCCGTGCAGACCGACGAACAGGCGGCCATCGGTGACCACGGCGTAGGGGTGGCTCCAGGTCTCGCCGACCCTGGCCTGGGTGAAACCGAGTCGCTCATAGAAGGCCAGAGACTCGAGAATCTCCGGCGCATGAACGCTGATTTCGAGAAAGCGACCGAGCATTGGGGCAGGTCCCTTCTGTGACACAGGCGCAGTGAGGCTCAATCATACGGCAGTGGTGCGGCGCGATCAGGACTCTGCGGAAGCATCGGCGCGCGGCAGTATGAACAGCGACAGCCACGCGGCCGCGGTGGCGGCGACGGTGAACAGGTAGACCGGGACCGGCGTATCGGTCGGGAACACGGCCATCGCCTGCACGGCGAGCGCGCCGAAGAGCTGCTGCGTGAAACCGATGATGCTGGACGCGGCACCCGCCGTGCGCGGCGCGAGCGCCACGGCGCTGGCCATGATGTTCGGCAGGCACAGTCCCTGCGCGAAACCCACCAGGCCCATCGGCACGAATACCGCGGCGGGATGCCAGAACCCGGCCAGTACGAGCCCCGCTCCGGCCAGCGCGCAGACGAGCTGCAGCGTCGTGCCGACGGTGATCAGCTTCTGCAGCCCGACCCGCGCCGCGTGGCGCGCGACGTAGCCGTTGCCGACGAAGTATCCGATCGCGACCAGGAGGTACCACAGCCCGTATTCAGTGGCGCTGTGCCCGAGCGCAGCCATCACGTAGGGCGCGAGCGAGATGAAGGTCAGAAACACCGCGAAGATCGTGCCGGCCTGGATCGAGAAGCCGAGGAAAGCGCCTTTTCGAAGCATCGACGCCCAGGCGCCGACGAGCCTGGCTACGGGCACCGCACGGTCCGCCCGCTGGCGGGTCTCCGGCAGGAAGCGCCACGCGGCGAGCAGGATCGCTGCGTTCGCGAGCAGCAGGAAGGCAAAGACCGCCTTCCAGCCGAGCGCCTCGGTGATGACGCCACCCACGAGCGGCGCCGTGGTCGGACCGAGCACCATGACCATGGTCAGCAGTGCGAGCATGCGTGCCAGCTTCTCGCGCGGATACAGGTCGCCGAGCATCGCGCGCGCCACCACGGTTCCCGCCGACGTGCCGAGCGCCTGCACGACGCGTCCGGCGAGCAGCGCCTCCAGCGTGGGCGCAAGCAGGCACAGCAGGTTGCCTGCGGCGAAGACGGCCATGCCCAGCAGGATGACCGGCCGCCGCCCGAAGCGGTCGGACACCGGTCCGTAGAGGAGGATGCCCGCGGCGAAGGCGACGAGCGCCGCGCTCACGGTCGTGTTCATTTCGGCAACGGTAGTGCCGAACTGCGCCTGCACGGCCGGCAGGGCCGGCAGGTAGATGTTCATGGCGACCGGGCCCGCCGCCGTGATCGCGGCGAGCAGGGCGATCAACAGTCGATCGGGCAGCGGCGGCGAAGCTCCGGCGGTTTCCGCCCCGGTCACTGAACCCCGCCGACGCAGACGTACTTGATCTCGGTGAAGTCGAGCAGGCCGTATTTCGAGCCCTCGCGCCCGGTGCCGGACTCCTTCACGCCGCCGAAAGGCGCCACCTCGGTCGAGATCAGTCCCGTGTTCAGGCCGACGATGCCGTACTCGAGCGCCTCCGAAACCCGCCAGGAGCGGGCGAGATCACGAGTGTAGAAGTAGGCCGCGAGGCCGAACTGGGTTGCGTTGGCCATGCGGATCGCCTCGGCCTCGGTCTCGAAGCGGAACAGGGGCGCTACGGGGCCGAAGGTCTCCTCGCCGGAGACCTTCATGTCTGTGGTTACGTGCGTGAGCACGGTGGGCTCGTAGAAAGTGCCGCCGAGGGCGTGCCGCCTGCCGCCGAGCGCGACGCGTGCGCCCCTGGAGACCGCGTCCTCGACGTGCTCCTCGACCTTCGCGAGCGCCGCCTCGTCGATCAGCGGACCCTGATCCGTCGCGCCCTTGAGCCCGTCGCCGACGGCGAGCTTGTGCACGGCTGCCACCAGCTTCTCGGTGAAGGCGTCGTAGACGCCGGCCTGCACGAGCAGGCGGTTGGCGCAGACGCAGGTCTGCCCCGTGTTGCGGTACTTGCTCGCGATGGCGCCGGCAACCGCGGCGTCGAGGTCGGCGTCGTCGAAGACGATGAAGGGTGCGTTGCCGCCGAGCTCGAGGGAGACTTTCTTCATGGTCCCGGCGCACTGCGCCATGAGCTGCTTGCCGATCTCCGTCGATCCCGTGAACGACAACTTGCGCACGCGCGGGTCGGAGGTGAGCACGCCACCGATCGCCGTGGCGGAACCGGTGACGACGTTGAAGACACCCGCCGGCATGCCGGCGCGCTCGGCAAGCTCTGCCAGCGCGAGTGCCGTGAACGGCGTCTGGCTGGCAGGCTTGCACACGACGGTGCAGCCGGCGGCGAGCGCGGGGGCTACCTTGCGGGTGATCATCGCCGCCGGGAAGTTCCAGGGCGTGATGGCCGCCACCACGCCGACAGGCTGGCGCAGCACCATGATGCGCTTGTCGGGCTGATGGCCCGGAATTACGTCACCGTAGAGCCGCTTCGCCTCCTCCGCGAACCACTCGACGAAAGATGCGGCATAGGCGACTTCGCCCCGCGCCTCGGCAAGCGGCTTGCCCTGCTCGGCCGTCATCAGGGTGCCGATGTCGTCGGCACTGGCGACGATCAGCTCGTACCACCTGCGCAGCACTGCACCGCGCTCCTTGGCCGTACGCGCTGCCCAGGACGGGAAGGCGCGGTGCGCAGCCTCGACCGCGGCCAGCGTCTCCCGCGCGCCGAGCTTCGGCACCGTGCCGAGCGGCTCGCGGGTCGCGGGGTTGTGCACGCCGAGCGAGGAGCCATCTGCCGCGGCGATCCATGCACCGGCGACGTAGCACTGCTGGCGGAACAGGGTGGCATCCTTGAGATTCATGGTCTTGCTCCAGTGAGTCAGTCAGCCGACGTGGTCGCGCAGGAACCCGAGCGTCCGCTCGAACGCAAGTTGCGCGCAGTCCGCGTCGTAGTCGGTCCGGTCCGTGCAATTGAAGCCGTGACCGGCCGGGTAGAAGTGAAACACGCCCTGCGGGCAGGCGGCCCCGACCCTCTCGACGACCTCCAGCGGGATCAGGGGATCGCTCTCACCGTAGTGCAACATCACCGGACACACGGGCCTGAGGTCGAGGTGCTCGTGGATGCCGCCGCCGTAGTAGGCCACGGCCGCCGACACCGGCGTGGTCGCTGCGGCGATCCAGGCAACCAGCCCGCCCCAGCAGTAGCCGACGATGCCGACGCGCCCTGCCGGGGCAAGGTGCGCGACGGCGGCGCCGACGTCGTGGGCGATGTCTTCCCGGCTGACCGCGACCTTGAATGCGCGACCGCGCTCGACCTCGCTGTAGGGGAGCAGGACGCCGCGCTGCTGCCGGTCGAAGAGTGCCGGTGCCAGGACGTGATAGCCGGCAGCGGCATAGGCGTCGGCGATGTCCCGGATGTGCGCCGTGACGCCGAAGATCTCCTGGGCAATCACGACGCCGCCGCGCGGCTCGCCGCCGGGACGTGCCTCGTAGGCGGAGAGCACGTGGCCGTCGGCCGCGGCGAGCTCGGTGAGGTCGGTCATCAGGGCGATCCTGGTGCGCTCGGCAGGAGCCGGCCGGTCCGGCGTAGCGGACCGGCCGGCTGCCTATTTTGCGCGATTCAGGCCGCCCTGACGACTCGCTGGTCAATGGCGCCGAAAATGGACTCGCCGCGGGCATCGAGCATCTCGATCCGCACGCGGTCGCCGAAGGACAGGAAAGGCGTGGACGGCTTGCCGTCGGCGACGGTCTCCAGCATACGCACTTCGGCGAGGCAGCAGGAGCCGAGCGACCGGTCGTAGTTGGAGATCGTGCCCGAACCGACGATCGCCCCGGCGCCGAGCCGGCGGGTCTTCGTCACGTGTGCGATCAGCTGGCCGAAGTCGAAGGTCATGTCGACGCCGGCATTGGGCCGGCCGAGCAACCCGTCGTTGAGGTGCACGACGAGCGGCAGGTGCACCTTGCCACCGTCCCAGGCCTCGCCGAGCTCGTCGGGCGTCACCGCGACTGGCGAGAACGCGGTGGCGGGCTTCGACTGGTAGAAGCCGAAGCCCTTGGCCAGTTCGCCGGGAATCAGGTTGCGCAACGACCAGTCGTTCACCAGCATGAGCAGCCGGATATGTCCGCGTGCGGTGGCCGCGTCGCAGGACATGGGCACGTCGTCCGTGACAACCGCAACCTCGGCCTCGAGGTCGATGCCCCAGGCCTCGTCCACGAACGGGACATCCTGCGTGGGGCCGAGGAAGTCGTCCGAGCCGCCCTGGTAGACCAGCGGGTCGGTCCAGAACGATTCCGGCATCGTGGCCCCGCGCGCCTTCCGGACGAGTTCGACGTGGTTCACGTAGGCGCTGCCGTCCACCCAGTGGTGGGATCGTGGCAACGGCGCCATTGCTTGCCCGGGCTCGAATCCGAAGCTGCCGGGTGCCTCGCCGGTCTCCAGTCGGCGCGACAGCTCGTCTAGCCGCGGGCCGCAGGCCCGCCAGTCGTCCAGCGCGTCCTGCATCGTCCGGGCGATCCCTTCGGCGCGGACGGCGCGGCTCAAGTCGCGCGAGACCACGGCCAGGCGACCGTCCCGGGAACCGTCGCGCAGCGTCGCGAGCTTCACTTGTCCTGCCCCTTCCAGCTCGACACGTAGCCTTCCCACTCGACGGCGACCGACGCGCCTCCGACCTCTAGCGCATCGCGGGTGTCGATCATCACGGCGTACTCGTCGGTGGCGGGCTTGCTCTGCCGGAACATGCGCGCGAGCGCCTTCGGGTGCGGTCCGTGCGTGAAGCCTGACGGGTGGAAGGTCAGCATTCCCGGGTGGATGTTGTCGCGGCTGAAGAAGTCGCCGGCGTGATAGAAGATGACCTCGTCGTAGTCGTCGTTGTTGTGGAAGAAGGGTACCTTGAGGGCCCCGGGGTCGGACTCGAAGGGCCGCGGTGCGAAGGTGCAGACGACGAACCGGGGCGCGAGGAGGGTCGTGTGCGCGGACGGCGGAAGGTGGTAGCGGTGGCTCATCAACGGGCGTATGTCGCGGACGTTGATGCGGCATACCGAGAGCTCGCCGTGCCAGCCCACCGCGTCGAGCGGGTTGAACGGATAGGTCGCCGTTGACACCTGGCCCCGGCGCTTGATGGCGACCCGCCAGGTCTGCTCGTCCTGCTGCGCGCGGAAGACATCGTCGATGCGCGGCGTGTCGAGCATCGCGGCGTCGAAGATGGCGTGGTTTCCGACGAGCCCCTTGTCCGGGAGCATGTAGGAGGCGTTGGTCGCCTCGATCAGCAGCGCCGTCACCGGCTCGGCGCACTCGAGCCGCCACATCGTGCCGCGCGGCAGGACGATGTAGTCGCCCGCCTCGAAGGGCAGGTGCCCGAAGTCGCAGTACAGCGCGCCGCGCCCCGCGTGCACGAACAGGAGCTCGTCGCCATCGGCATTCCGTGCGAGGTGTTCCATCCGCCCGGCGGTGCGCCAGAGCCGGATCCGGCAGTGTGCATTCGCGAGGACCTCGGCCGCGGCCCAGGGCGAGTCCGCGACGGCGTCGAGCCTCGTCAGGTCGAAGGCGCGGGGCCGGAGGGGTCCCTCGAAGTCGCTCCAGCCCGTCGGCGGGTGGCGGTGGTAGAAGAAGGCGGCCGGCCCGAAGAAGCCCTCCTTGCTCATCTCCCGCTCGTAGGTGCCCTCGGGCAGGTCGCAGTGCGCCTGGCGGGAGGCCTCTCCCTCGACGCGGGAGTAGCTGATGTAGCGTTTCATGGCGGAACCTGCGGGCGAAACCGTCCCGTCAATTTAGTTTCAAATGAAACTATTGGCAAGGGGACGCTCCTCCCCTCACTCGAACCGAAGGTGCTTGACGCTCTTGCCGTGCCGGCGGATCAGGCGCAGGGCCTCGATCCCGATCAGGATATGGCGCTCGACGAACTGCTCGGTCACTTGCCGGTCCGAGGCCTCGGTCTTGACGCCCTCGGGGACCATCGGCTGGTCGCTGACCAGGAGCAGGGCCCCGGAGGGGATCCCGTTCGCGAACCCGGCTGCAAAGATGGTCGCGGTCTCCATGTCGATGGCCATCGAGCGCGTCTTGCGCAGGTATTGCTTGAACTCGCCGTCGTGCTCCCAGACGCGCCGGTTGGTGGTGTAGACCGTGCCGGTCCAGTAGTCCTGCTCCATGTCGCGGATGACCGTCGACACCGCGCGCTGCAGGCTGAAGGCGGGCAGGGCCGGGACCTCCGGCAGCAGGTAGTCGCCGGAGGCGCCGTCCCCACGGATGGCCGCGATCGGCAGCACCAGGTCGCCGATCCTGTTCTTGCGCTTGAGCCCGCCGCACTTGCCGAGCAGCAGCACCGCCTTGGGCCTGACTGCCGACAGCAGGTCCATGACGGTCGCCGCCATCGCGCTGCCCATGCCGAACATGACCATGGTGATGCCGTCGGCCGTGGCATTCGGCATTGGTCGATCGCGGCCGACGATCTTCGCACCGGTGTGGGTCGCGAAGAACTCGAGATAACTGCCGAAGTTGGTCAGGAGCACGTGCTGCCCGAAGTCGGCCAGCGTAGTGCCGGTGTAGCGGGGCAGCCAGTTCTCGACGATCTCTTTCTTGGTCTTCATCGTCCTCGCCGTCTCAAACCAGGGGGCCTTTCCCGGTCCCGCCGACGGAGGGGCCGACCCCTTCGGCCCGAACGCACCGTCAGCGCTCCATGATCGCGGTGACCCCCATGCCGCCGGCCGTGCAGATGGAGATCAGGCCGCGGCCGGAACCCTTCTGCTCGAGAAGCCTGGCCAGCGTGGCCACGATCCGCGCGCCCGTCGCCGCGAACGGATGCCCGATCGCGATGGAGCTGCCCTTCACGTTCAGTTTCGCACGGTCGATCGTGCCGAGCGGGGCCTCGAGGCCGAGCCGCTCGCGGCAGAACTCCGGCGACTCCCAGGCCTTCAGCGTGCACAGCACCTGTGCGGCGAACGCCTCGTGGATCTCGTAGAAGTCGAAGTCCTGCAGCGCGAGCCCGGCGTCCTTCAGCATGCGCGGCACGGCGTAGGCCGGCGCCATCAGCAGTCCCTCGTCGTGCACGAAGTCCACGGCCGCCACCTTGCCGAAGGTGAGCCAGGCCTGCACCGGCAGGCCGCGCTTGCGCGCCCAGTCCTCGCTCGCAAGCAGCACGGCCGAGGCACCGTCCGTCATGGGCGTGCTGTTGCCGGCCGTCAGGGTCCCCTCCTTTGCGAAGGCCGGCCGCAGCCCGGCGAGCTTCTCGACGCTCGTGTCACGCCGGAGGTTGTTGTCGACCTCGAGCCCCTCGAAACCGACCACGAGGTCGCGGTAGAAGCCCTCGTCGTATGCCGCCGCGGCACGCCGGTGGCTTTCGCAGGCGAGAGCGTCCTGGTCCTCGCGTGAGATCGACCACCTGCGCGCCATCTGCTCGCAGCTCTCGCCCATGGAAAGACCCGTGCGCGGCTCCACCACGCCGGGCAGCACCGGCCTGAAGTGTCCGGGCCTCAATCCGAGCCAGGGCGTCAGACGCTCGCCGAGAGACCGGCCGCGGAAGCTCCGCAGCAGCAGCTGCTGGTAGGCGCGCGGATAGGAGATCGGCGGATCGCTAACCGTGTCCACGCCGCCGGCGAGCCCGGAGTCGATCTGGCCGAGCGCGATCTTGTTGGCGATCAGGATCGCGGCCTCGAGGCTCGTGCCGCAGGCACGCTGCAGGTCGAGACCGGGTGTGCGCGCGTCCAGCCCGCTCCCCAGAACGCACTCGCGCACGAGGTTCCACTGGTGATGATGCTTCATGACCGCACCGGCCATCGCGTCGCCGAGCACCTCGCCCCGCAGTCCGAAGCGGCCGACCACGGCCTTGAAGGCCGCCGTGAGCATGTCCTGGTTGCCGACGCGGGCGTAGGCGCCGTGGGCGCGCGCAAACGGAATGCGGCTGCCGCCGACGACTGCGACGCGCCTGACTTCTGAACCGACCAGCATGAATGCCTCCCGGCGCACGCGACGTACCCGCCCTGCGCCTGTGTCACGTGTGTTCGGCTAGAATGCCAGCCCGACTGCCTTCCCGCCACGCCGCCGCCGTGGCCCGCCATGCCCGAGCGACACGAGATCCAGGCCCGCTTCCGGCGCGATGCGACCGCCATCCTGCGCCTCGGCACTCCCCTGATCGTGAATAACCTCGTGATGGCGGGCATGTGGGTCACCAACACCATGGCGGCCGGCCGGGTGGGCTCCGAGCCACTCGCCGGCGTGGCCGTGGGCGCCAGCTACTACCAGTTCTTCTGGCTGATGGGCCTCGGCGTGCTGATGTCCCTGCCGCCGCTGGTGGCGCACGCCTACGGTGCCGGCCGCGACGAGGAGGTCGGCCATCGTTTCCGCCAGGGCCTGTGGCTGTCGCAGTTCCTGGCCGTGCCGCTGCTCCTCGCGCTGCTGGCGGTCCGCCCGGTACTCCAGTGGTTCGGCGTGGACGAGCGCACGGTTCCGCATGCCGTCGTCTATGTCCACACGCTCTGCCTGGGGATGCCGGCGATGCTGGCATACCTGGCGCACCGCTACATGACCGAGGGGGTCGGCTGGACGCGGCCGATCATGTTCACGGCGGCCGTCGGGCTCGCCGTCAACGTCGTCGGCAATCTGCTGTTCACGCTCGGCCACCTCGGCGTGCCGAGCCTCGGCGCGCAGGGTTGCGCGCTCGCCACCGTCCTCGCGCAGTGGTCCATGCTCGCCGTCATGCATCTGTACCAGAGGCGGCACAGGATCTACCGCCGGTTCGGGCTGTTCTCGCGCTTCGAGCGGCCGAGCCCCGCGACCCTGCGCAGCATCTTGGCCCTGGGGTTGCCGATCGGCGGTAGCGTGATCTCCGAGGGAGGGCTGTTCTCCGTGGCCGGAATGCTGATGGGCACGCTCGGCACCGAGATCGTCGCCGCACACCAGATCGCCCTGACGTGGGGGGCGGTCATGTTCATGGTCCCGCTAGCCTTCCACTCGGCCACGACCGTCCACGTGGGCCACAAGGTAGGCGCCGGCAACGCCGCGGCCGGTCGCTTCGCCGGCTGGTCGGGCATCGTCATGTGCGGGATCTTCATGGCAGCCTCCGCGCTCGTGATCGTCGCGGCCAACGAGAGGATCCCCGCGCTGTTCACTACGGACCGGGACGTCCGTGCGCTCGCGGCCGGGCTTTTGCTGTTCGTCGCGCTGTTCCACGTGCCGGACGGCGTGCAGGTCGGCGCCGCCGGCGCCCTGCGCGGCTTCAAGGACGCGCACGTTCCCATGGCGTTCAACTTCGTTTCGTACTGGATGATCGGCTTCCCGGTAGCCTGGTGGCTCGGGATCCGCGAGGGTCACGGCCCGCGCGGGATCTGGGTCGGCCTCATCCTAGGTCTCTTCGCCTGTGCGGTGCTGCTGTCCCTCCGCTACCGGCAGGTCTCGAACCGGGCAGTAAGCACGGTTGCGACCTCCGGGGCAGCCCAGGCGGCTCCGGCAGGTCCCGCGATATGATTCCCGCCCCCTGCGCCGAGCGTGTCTCGCCAGCTACACGATTCATCAATCGCTCTGGAAGCCTGCTGTTCTGTGCGCTCGTCCTGACGGGGTGCGCCAGCCGACCGGTCAGCGCGCCGCTGCCCGAGGCGATGCCGCCGGCCGACGCGCTCACCGCCGTCGTGGAGGGCTGGTACGACGAGATGCTGGCCCTCAATCCCTTGACCGCGACCTTCGTCGGGGACCGTCGCTACGACGACCAGCTCGGCGCCTTCCCGGGAGAGGATCACGAGGCTGCGATGCGGGCGCTCAATGGTCGTTACCTCGACGCGGCGCTGGCCCTCGACCGGGACCGGCTGGCGCCACGCGACCAATTGACCCTCGAGACGTTCCTGCGCGATCGTCGTCTGGACCTCGAGGCGGAGCGATTTCCCCGCAGGACCATGCCGATCAGCCAGCAGGGGGGCGTGCCGCTGCTGCTGCCGCAACTCGGCTTCGGCTTGCAGCCGCTCGAGACCATCGATGACTACGATCGCTGGCTGCGACGCCTCGCGCATTTCCCGGCCTGGGTCGATGCCGCGATCGACGCGATGCGCGCGGGCATCGCGTTGGGCGTGACCCAGCCCCGGGTCACGATGGAACGAGTCGTTCCGCAGCTCGACGCGCTGATCGTGGCCGAGCCGGGCGACAGCCTGTTTTTCGCGCCTGTGGCGGCCATGCCGGCGGATTTCCCCGAGGCGGAGCGGGCGCGCCTGCGGGCAGCGGCCGAGAAGCTGATCGTCGAGCACCTCAACCCCGCCTATGCCCGCCTGCGCGAGTTCGTCGCGAACGAGTATCTTCCCGCCGCGCGTGACACCGTCGCCTGGTCCGCGCTGCCCGACGGCGAAGCCTGGTATCGCTGGCTTATCGCCGTCAACACGACGACCAGCATGTCCGCGGAGGAAGTCCACCGCCTCGGCCTGGCCGACGTCGCCCGCATCCGAGGCGAGATGGAGGACGTTGCGCGCGAGGTGGGCTTCGAGGGCGACCTCGCGGCCTTCTTCCGCCACGCGCAGGACGAGCCGGGCTTCTACTTCGACGAGCCCGAGGCGTTGATCGCCGGTTATGCCGACATCCGTCGGCGCGTCGAAGAGGCGCTGCCCCGCCTGTTCAAGGACCTGCCCCAGGCGGACTTCGAGGTTCGGCCCGTGGAATCCTACCGGGCGCGGTCCGCCGCCGGCGCCTCATACCGGGCGGCGTCCCCGGATGGCAGCCGCCCCGGTGTCTTCTACGTCAACACCTACAACCTCAAGGCCCAGCCGCGCTTCGGCATGGAAACCCTGTTTCTCCACGAGGCGATGCCCGGTCACCACTTCCAGGGTTCGGTCCAGCGGGAGCTGACGGACCTACCGCGCTTCCGGCGCTTCGGTGGCGAGGTGGCCTACGGCGAAGGGTGGGCCCTGTACGCCGAGTCGCTCGGCCGCGAGCTCGGCCTGTTCACGGAACCGATGCAGTACTACGGCCGCCTCAGCGACGAGATGCTGCGGGCCATGCGGCTCGTCGTCGACACGGGGCTTCACGCCTTCGGCTGGAGCCGCGAGCGGGCCATCCAGTACATGACGGACAACTCGTCGATGGCGGAGTCGGACATCGTCGCCGAAGTCGAGCGCTACATCGCCGGGCCCGGGCAGGCGCTGGGCTACAAGATCGGCGACCTGCGCATCCAGACGATGCGCCGGCGAGCCGAGGCGGCACTCGGCGAGCACTTCGACATCAGGGAGTTCCACGCACAGCTCCTCCGCGACGGCTCCCTGCCGCTCGACGTGCTGGACGACAAGGTCGACCGCTGGATCGAGTCGGTCGGCGGAGTCCGGCCTCAGCCGTCTCGGGACAGAAGGTCGAGATAGGCGCCGATGACGAGGTCCGCGGGGCCCACGCCCAGCGCGTGCATCAGTTCCCGCGCCTCCGCTTCCCCGTCCTCGACGCGGTCCTCCCTGGCGAGCACGACCTCGATCTCGACGAAGTCGCCGAGACCCTCGACACGGTCGAGGTGCACCCGGGTGCGGCCGACGAGGTAGAGGCGGCGTCGCTTGCGCACCCGGCCGATGACGCCGTAGGCGAGCTCGAGCGCCTCCCGCAGCGCCGCCGGTGCAGGCGTCGGCGCAATGACGTAGCGGGAGAGCTTGGGCCCGCCGGTGTCCGCACGCCGGTAGAAGATCAGCTCGCCCCGGTCCCCGGAGAACTCGCGCAGCTTGAGTCTGCCGGCCGGGCAGGCGAAGAACGTGTCGTCCTGCTCGAGGTCGAGGGGCCCCTCGGTCGCGAGTTGCGCGGTGCGGCGCTCGACCGCGGCGAGGTCGCGTGCCCGCGCCTTCCACTCGACGTTGCGCGCCCCCGTCCCGCCGGCCGTCACGCATCAGCTCCGAAGGCGCGTGGCCCGCTCTCGTAGAGGATGAAGGCTGCCATCAGCACGAGGAACACCGCGAACACGCGCCGCAGCGTCGCCTGCGGAACGCGGCTGGCGAAATGGCTGCCGGCGATGCTGCCCGCAGCGCCGAGCAGGATGAAGGTGCCGAGGATCCGCCAATCGAGCGCGAGGCCCTGCGCCTCGAGCAGCTGCAGGTGCTTGAGGAAGCCGGTGAACGCGTTGAGCGCGATGATGGCGAGGCTCGTGCCGATCGCCACGTGCATGCCGAGCCCGCCGAGCAGCACGAGTGCCGGCAGGATGAGGAACCCTCCGCCGACGCCGACGAACCCGGTCAGTGCGCCCACGGCCAGGCCATCTGCCACAACCTTCACGACCGGGCGCTTGCCGGAGGAGGGCTCGTAGGTCGCGCGTCGGAACATCATGACCGAGGCGGCGAGCATGACCACGGCGAACACCGAGAGCTGCACGGCGCCTTCCACGAGGCCCGACAGCCAGGCGCCGCCCCAGGTCCCGGCCATGCCCGGCAGCCCGAACCACAGCACGCTGCGCCACTCGACCCGGCCGCGCGCCGCGTTCTGCATTGCGCCGATCGACGCCACGGCGCCGACGATGGCGAGGGAGCCGGCGATGGCGGTCTTCTCCGGCTGTCCTACGAGGTAGACGAGCACCGGGACGGTGATGATCGAGCCGCCCGACCCGAGCAGCCCGAGCGACAAGCCGATCGCGATGGCGCCGAGCCAGGCCAGCCACATGGAATGTCATCACCTCCGCGGGACCGCCGGACAGCATACCGGCACGGCCGGCGGCCCGCCCTTCGGGCTTGTCGCGCTGCTTGACCCCGCTCGCGGAGCCCGGCGATACTGCCGCGCGATGAACGAGCGCCCGAACACGTCCGCGACGATCCGCTGGTGGTGGCACCATTCGCCGGAGTGGGCCGCGGGCGCGTAACCGTTCTGACGTCTGGAACCCGACCCATCTCCGAGCAGGTGCCGGGGGTGGGTTTTTTGTTGTCCGCTCCCCGCTGCCGCGACACGAGGAGCCCATGAAGGCACCGTTCGACATTGCTGCCGACCTCGATACGCCGGTCTCGGCGTTCTTGAAACTCGGCCCGTTCAAGCCCCGGTTCCTGCTGGAGAGCGTCGAAGGCGGCGAGCGGCTCGCGCGCTATTCCTTCATCGGGTTCGGCGAGTGCCTGGAGGTGCGGCTCGACCGCCGCGCGCTCACGATAGACGGCATCGCCAGGCCGGTTCCCCCGACGCGCGAGGCGCTGCTCGCGGAGCTGCGAGATGCGCTGGCCCGGGCCCCGCACCCTCTGCCGGAAGTCCCCGGCCTGCCGCTGGCGGGCGGCCTGGTCGGTGTCTCGGCCTACGACCTGGTGCGGTTCTTCGAGCGGCTGCCGGAGCCGGCTCGGCCCGACCTGCCGGCGCCGGATGCCTGCTACCTGGCGCCGCGCTCCTTCCTGGTCTTCGACCACGTGACCCGCAGCATGGCGTTGCTGCACGCCGGGCCCGAGTCCGAGCGCCGGCTGCTGCGCGCGGACATCGTGCGTGCCCTGCGCGGTCCGCTGCCGACGCGCCGCCGCCGCATCCGCATCGGCCGACCCACGCCGAGCCTGTCGCGCGAGGAATTCCTGCGTGGAGTCGAGCGCACGAAGGAGTACATCGCGGCGGGCGACGTCTACCAGCTCGTGCTCTCGGTGCGGTTCATGGGAGAGGGCGACCTCGACCCCTTCGAGACCTACCGGGCGCTGCGACTGCTGAACCCGTCGCCCTACCTCTACTACTGCGAGCTGGGCGACCTGACCGTCGTGGGCTCATCGCCGGAGGCGCTCGTCAAGCTCAACCACGGCCACGCGCAGCTGCGGCCGATCGCGGGCACCCGGCCGCGCTCCGACGATCCGGCGGTGGATCTTGCGCGCGAGCGCGAGCTGCTCGCGGATGCCAAGGAGAACGCCGAGCACGTGATGCTGGTAGACCTCGCGCGCAACGACCTCGGGCGCGTCGCCGACGCGGGCTCCGTACACGTCGACCCCTACCGCGTGATCGAGCGCTACAGCCACGTCATGCACATCGTGAGCGGCGTGGGCGGTCGGCTGGCCCCGGGGCGCGACATGTTCGACCTGTTCGCGGCGGCCTTCCCCGCCGGCACGCTGGTCGGCGCCCCCAAGGTGCGCGCCATGGAGATCATCGACGAGCTAGAGCCCGTGCGCCGCGGCCTGTACGGCGGCACGGTCGGGTACTTCGGCCATGGCGGCGACATGGACCAGGCGATCACCATCCGCACCCTGGTGTTCTCCGGTGACCGCTACGTCTACCAGGCGGGGGCCGGCATCGTCGCCGACAGCTCGCCCGAGGCCGAGCACCAGGAGGTGCTCGCCAAGAGCGCCGTGCTCGCCCGCGCGCTGCAACTTGCCGAGGAGGGGCTGTGATGCCGCGCCTCTTGCTGATCGACAACTACGACTCATTCACCTACAACCTGGTGCAGGCCTTCATGGTCCTCGGCGCGGAGGTGCTCGTGCACCGCAACGACGAGCTGACGGTCGACGCTGCGCTCGCGCTCGGGCCGACCCACCTTTGCATTTCGCCCGGGCCGGGGACGCCGCGCGACGCGGGCGTGTCGATGCGCATGATCGAGGCGTTCGCCGGCCGGGTGCCGGTGTTCGGCGTGTGCCTGGGACACCAGTCGCTGGTCGAGGTGTTCGGAGGCAAGGTGGTCAGGGCAGGCCGGCTGATGCACGGCAAGACGTCGATGGTCCACCACGACGGCAGGGGCGTGTTCGCGGGACTGCCGAACCCGTTCGAAGCCGGCCGCTACCATTCGCTGATCGCGGCGCGCGAGGAGATCCCGCCCGCACTCGAGGTCACGGCCTGGACAGCGGAAGGCGAGATCATGGGGGTCCGGCACCGGGAGCTGCCGGTGGAAGGCGTGCAGTTTCATCCCGAGAGCATCCTGACACCCGACGGGCCGCGACTGATGGGCAATTTCCTAGGCGTGGCGGCGGCCGAGCCGCGGCGGGAGGCAGTCTGATGGCGCCGCCGCTCAGCAAAACGCTCGAAGCGCTGCTGGAGGGCACGCACCTCTCGGAGTCGGAGGCCTTCGACCTGCTGATCGCGCTGACCGACATCGAGATGCCGGCGTCGATGGCCGGCGCGCTGCTCGCCGCCCTGCGCGCGAAGGGCGTGATCGCCGAGGAGGTGCGCGGCTTCGCGCGGGCGATGCGCTCGCTGGCTAGGCGGCCGGCGATCCCGGAAGGTCTGCCGGTGGCGGACGTTGTCGGCACCGGCGGCGACGGCTCGCACACCTTCAACCTGTCGACCGGGTCCGCGCTGCTCGCAGCCGCCTGTGGCGTTCGCATCGTCAAGCACGGCAACCGCTCGGTGTCCTCGCGCTCCGGCAGCGCCGACGTGCTCGAGCACCTCGGCCTGAGATTGCCGCTCGATGAGTCCGACGCCGGCCGGTGCCTCGATGCCACGGGATTCACCTTCCTGTTCGCTCCGCACTACCACCCGGCCATGAAGGCGGTGGCGCCGGTCCGGGCGGCGCTCGGGATCCGTACCGTGTTCAACCTGCTCGGGCCGCTGACCAACCCGGCCGAGGCACCCTACGCCCTGATCGGCGCATGGAGCCTCGACACCGCGCGCCTGATGGCGGACACGCTCGCAGGCATGCCCATCGAGCGGGTCTTCGTGGTGCACGGCGAGACCGGCTGGGACGAGCCGACCCCGGCGGCGCCCTTCACGCTGTTCGACGTCCGGCCCGGCCGCGTCACCGAGGCGCGCCGCGAGGCTGCCGACTTCGGGCTGCCCGCCTGTCGGGAGGACGAACTCAAAGGTGCCGACGCTGCGCACAATGCCGCCCGGCTTGCGGCCGTCCTGCGTGGCGAGGACCGCGGCGCGCACCGCGATGCGCTCGTCATGGGCGCTGCACTCGTTCTGGAGGCGACCGGATCCGCGCCGGACCCGCACGCGGCGGCCGCCGCAGCCCGGGCAGCCATCGACGACGGCCGCGCCGGGTCGGTGCTCGACCGGCTCGCCGGTTTCGGCGCTGTGCGAGCAGGCTGACTTGGGCGGCTTCCTCGAGCAGATGGCCGCCGGGAGCCGTCGGCGACTGGCCGAAGGCATGGCCCGCGAGCCCCTCGGGGCGTTGCGCTCGCGCTGCGCGGACCTTCCGCCGCCGCCCCCGCTGCGGCTGTCGGGCGACTTCGACGTGATCGCCGAGCTCAAGCTGCGCTCGCCTGCGCTCGGCCAGCTCGCCGCGACCGACGCGGACCTGGAGACGCGGGTTCGCAGCTATGCCTCGGCGGGCGCCGCAGCCGTGTCCGTGCTGACCGAACCCGACCGGTTCGACGGGTCGCTCGCGCACCTGGCCGCTGCGACGGCGGCACTGGGGCCGCTCGGCGTCCCTGCGATGCGCAAGGACTTCCTGGTGGATCCGTACCAGCTGTACGAGGCGCGCGCCGCCGGTGCCGGCGGCGCATTGCTCATCGTGCGCATGCTGTCGCGGCCGGCGCTGACCGAGATGCTGGAGTGCGCCGCCGAGCTCGGTCTGTTCGCGCTGATCGAGACCTTCGACGCGGACGACGTCGAGGTAGCGAGCGAGGTGCTCGACGCCGCCGCTGCGACCGGCCTCGCGCTCGTCGGTGTCAACAGCCGGGACCTGCAGACGCTCGAGGTGGCGACCGGCCGCCTCGCCGCGCTGGCCCCGCGACTGCCGCGCGACCGGCCGCGCGTGGCGGAGAGCGGACTGCGCACTCCCGGGGACGCCGCCGCCGTGGTGAGGGTCGGCTACGACGTCGCGCTGGTCGGCGGGGCACTGATGTCCGCGGCCGATCCGGCGGCGTTGCTCGGCAAGATGCTCGCCGCGGGCCGGCGGGCGGCGGCATGAGCCTCCTGGTGAAGATTTGCGGCATCTCCTGCCCCGAGGCGCTCGACGCGGCGGTCGAGGCCGGTGCCGACGCGGTGGGGTTCGTGTTTCATCCTGCCTCGCCGCGCAACGTCGCGCCGGCCGACGCCGCTCGCCTCGCCGCGCGGCTGCCGCCGACGGTGCGCAGCGTGGCGGTCACGCTGCACCCGTCGCAGCAGCGGGTCGACGACGTGCTCGCCGCGTTCGTGCCAGCGGTCTGGCAGACGGATGCCGACGACTTCGCCGCAGTGGCGGTACCGGACGCAGTCGAGCGCTGGCCGGTGTATCGTGCCGCGGCGCGGCTCCCGGCGGCACTGCCGCCGAGGATGCTGTTCGAGGGGGCACGAAGCGGTGCCGGCGAGATCGCCGACTGGGGGCAGGCCGCGGCGCTCGCGCGTCGCACCGAGCTCATCCTGGGCGGCGGTCTCGCGCCCGGCAACGTGGCATCGGCCGTGACCACGGTGCGGCCCTTCGGCGTGGACGTCTCGACCGGGGTCGAGTTCGCGCCGGGGCGCAAGGACGCGGCGCGGATCCGTGAGTTCGTCAACGCGGCGCGCGAGGCGGCCGCAGGAGTCCAGAGATGAGTTTTGCCATGGCTGCGGAGCAGGCGAAGGCGTTGCTCGAGCTCGAGCTGAAGGGCGCCTTTCCCGATCCGCGCGGGCGCTTCGGTCCCTTCGGTGGGCGCTACGTCCCGGAAACGCTCGTTCCCGCGCTCGACCGGCTGGAGGAAGGCGTGCGGCGCTACCTGCACGCGCCGGACTTCCAGGAGGACTTCGTCGCCGAGCTCACCGGCTGGGTCGGGCGGCCCACGCCGCTCACGCAGGCGCGGGCGCTGTCCCGCCGATGGGGTGCGGAGGTCTGGCTCAAGCGCGAGGACCTCGCACACACCGGCGCCCACAAGATCAACAACGCCGTCGGCCAGGCGCTGCTCGCGAAGCGCCTCGGTGCCCGGCGCATCGTCGCCGAGACGGGTGCCGGCCAGCACGGTGTGGCGAGCGCGGCGGCCTGTGCGCGCCTCGGCCTTCCCTGCGTCGTCTACATGGGCGCGGTCGACACGGAGCGGCAAGCCCCGAACGTCGGCCGCATGAAGCTGCTCGGCGCAGACGTCGTGCCCGTCACGAGCGGCGATGCGACCCTCCGCGCGGCCATCGACGAGGCCCTGCGCGACTGGGTGTCGGACCCGATGGGTACGTACTACCTGCTCGGCTCGGCGGTGGGTCCCCATCCCTATCCCTATCTCGTGCGCGAGCTGCAGTCGGTGATCGGGCGCGAGGCGCGGCAGCAGATGATCGAGCGGGCCGGCGGTCTCCCGGATGCGGCCGTCGCCTGCGTCGGCGGCGGCTCCAACGCGATCGGCTTGTTCCATCCGTTCATGAACGATCCGGGCGTGGAGCTCCTCGGCGTCGAGGCCGGCGGGAGGGGGCCGGGCCTCGGCGACAACTCGGCGACGCTGTCCTTCGGCCGGCCCGGCGTGCTGCAGGGCTGCTACACGATGCTGCTGCAGGACGAGGACGGCCAGGTGCAGGAGACGCACTCGGTCTCGGCCGGGCTCGACTACTCCGGCGTCGGGCCGGAACACTCGCTGCTCATGGTGACCGGCCGGGTCCGCTACCAGCAGGCGACCGACGAGGAGGCGCTCGAGGCACTCGGCGAGTGCTGCCACGCGGAGGGAATCCTGCCGGCGATCGAGACGGCGCACGCGTTCGCCGGGGCGCGACGCTGGGCCCGCGACAACCCGGGCAAGCGCATCCTGATCGGGCTCTCGGGACGCGGGGACAAGGACATGCCGACGCTGCAGAAGACGCTGCTCAAGGGGATGCCGTAATGCTGCCGCGCGAGGAAGTCGTGGCGGCGATCCGCAGCGCTTCGGCCGGGGGCCAGCCTGCGCTGGTCGGCTTCCTGACGGCAGGCTTTCCGCGCAAGGAGGATTTCGCCGCCCATCTCGCGGCCGTCGGCGCGGCGGCCGACGTGGTCGAGATCGGCGTGCCTTTCTCCGACCCGATGGCCGACGGCATGACCATCCAGCGCTCGAGTCGGAGTGCGCTCGGGCAGGGCGTATCCCTCAGGTGGATCCTCGAGACGCTCGCCGGTCTCGAGTCGCGCCCACGCGCCCCGCTCCTGCTCATGAGCTATCTCAACCCCCTCCTCGCCTACGGGCTCGAGCGGCTGCCTGCGGCAGCCCGGAAGGCAGGCGTCGGCGGATTCATCGTGCCCGACCTGCCCTTCGAGGAAAGCGACGAGCTGCGCGCGGCGCTCGGCGCCGAGGGGCTTGCGCTGGTGCAGATGGTCACCCCCGTGACGCCGCCTTCGCGGCTCGCCGTGCTCTGCAGCGCCTCGGAGGGCTTCGTGTACGCCGTCACCATGACGGGCACGACCGGCAAGAGCGTTGCCGTCCCCGACGGGGTGCTTGCGTACATGGACCGCGTGCGCGCGGTATCGCCGGTGCCGGTCTGCGCCGGTTTCGGTATAAGGAGCGCGGAGCAGGTGGCGCGCATGGCAGGCCATGTCGACGGCGTCGTCGTGGGTTCGGCCCTGGTCGAGGTGCTCGAGCGCGGCGAGGATCCGGCGGCGTTCCTGCGCGCCCTGCGGGGCACCTGAGACAGCGCGCCGCGAATGCCGGCCGCGCGCTGCGCGGATGGCGGAGTGCACGAGCGTGCCGATCGACTACCTGCAGCGGATCATGTCCATCCCGCCCGCCGCGGACAGCGGGCTCGAGCGGGAGCTCCGGCCTATCCTCGAAGAGCACCCCGGTCAGTCGGGCTTTGCGCTGCTGCAACACGGTCCCGCGGCGCTGCTCGCCCGCGCCGTGCTGGCCGATCTCGCGGCCATGAGCGTGGATGTGCAGTACTACATCTACGAGGAAGACCTGAGCGGCGTGCTGCTGACGCAGCGGCTGCTCGACGCCGCCGACCGGGGCGTGAGGGTGCGCGTGCTGCTCGACGACAACAACCTGCGCGGCTCCGACTTCGCGCTCAAGCTGCTGGCGCATCACGCCAACATCGAGATCCGCGTCTTCAATCCGTACCGGACGCGCGCCCGCTGGTTCCGCCCGATCGAGCTCGTGCTCAACTTCGAGCGGCTGCAGCGGCGCATGCACAACAAGGTGTTCGCCGTAGACGGGGTCACCGGGATCTTCGGTGGCCGCAACGTGGGGGACAACTACTTCGGGGCTCATCGCGACGCCAATTTTTCCGACTTCGACGTGTTCGTCGCGGGGCCGCTCATCGAGGAGGCGTGCTCGAGCTTCGAGGCCTACTGGGGTCACCGGCTGGCGGTGCCCGTCGAGGAGTTCACGGAAGAGGAGGTGACGGAAGAGGAGTTCGAGCAGGGCCGGCGCAGACTGCAGGAGCGGCTCGGCGCGGTGGAGGACCTCGAGGAGCGCTACGACCGGGCGCGTGCACAGCTGATCGGTATGATGGAGGACCCGGAGGAGACGCTCACCTTCGCCGCGGCCGAGTTCGTGGCCGACCCGCCGGAGAAGCTCGATCCCGCGTACGTGCAAGAGTCGCCTGTGCTCAAGCGCCTGCTGGCGCTGTGGGACGAGGCGGAACGCGAGGTGCTGATCGAGTCGGCCTACTTCGTGCCGAGCCGCAAGGCGTCGAAGTTCATACGGCAGCAGGCTCGCGAGGGCGCCGAGACGAGGCTCTTGACCAACTCGCTCGCCGCCAACGACGTGCTGCCCGTGCACGCCGGTTACGTCAAGCATCGCCGGCGCCTGCTCAAGGCCGGGATCGGATTGTACGAGTTCCGGCACCGCCACGCGCAGACGGGCGAGGAGGACATCCCGCTGGCCGGCAAGTCGAGCGACGCTTCACTGCATGCCAAGGTGGCCGTGTTCGACCGGCGCGTGACCTGGGTCGGCAGCTTCAATCTCGATCAGCGCTCCGCCGAGCTCAACACGGAGCTCGGCATAGCGATCCACAGCGACCAGCTCGCAGGCGAGGCCGCCGCCATGATCGAGCGCGACCTCGAGCCGGATCGCTCCTGGCGGCTCGGGCTGGAGCCGCGTCTTTCGGCAGGCCTCGGCATCGTCTGGTACGGGCTGCGGGACGGCCGGATGATCCGGCTCACGGAGGAACCGGACGCGACGCGGCTCCAGCGCCTCGCGGTCAACCTGCTGAAGCTCGTCCCCGGCCTCGACCGCCTCTTGTAGGGGGACATTCCTATTTTCCTTTCTCCGCCAACCCATTGATTCACCTTGAAGTCACTCGACACCGAACAGGTGACGCCCGGGTCGGCTGACCGTCGTGAGAAGTCAGCGCGAACAAGAAGTTACGTGCAAAGGGAAAATAGGATTGTCCCCTTCCGCTAGGATCTAGACGATGATCCGCGGCGTTCATCACATCAATTTCCTGGTCCGCGACCTCGAGAGCGCCGTCGAGCGTCACGAGCGGCTGCTCGGCGTGCACATCGAACGAATCGACGAGCTGCCGGAACGTGGCGTGCGCGTCGCCCGCTTCCGTGCGGGAGAGACCTGGATCGCGCTCGTGCAGCCGGTCGCCGAAGGCGAGCCGATGCAGCGGCTGCGGGAGCACGGCGAGGGGTTTTTCCTGATTTCCTACCGCGTCGACGACGTCGAGGCGGCGGCCGAGAGGATCCGCGAGGCCGGCGGCCGGACCACGAGCGCCGTGCCGCGCTCGGGGCTCGACCGCTGGAGGGTCATCGACATCGATCCGGCCGGTCTCGACTGCATCCCCGCGCAACTGTGCGAGGACGGCGCCGAGAGGGGATTGCCGGAATGAAGCGCGTGTACACCGCCGAATCGATTGTCCAGGTCACGCACGTGCGCAACCTGCTGTCCGCCGAAGGCATCCGCTCAGAGCTGCGCAACGACCGCCTCGCGGGCGTGATCGGCGAGATTCCCTTCCTGGAGACCTGGCCCGAGCTCTGGGTCGGGGAACTCGACTACGAGCGAGCCAGGGAGCTGGTCGAGCAGGAGCTGCACGGGCCCGGCCTCGAGGAGCCGGCGTGGACCTGTCCCGGCTGCGGCGAGCGGATCGAGGGCCAGTTCACGGAGTGCTGGAACTGCGGCCGCGAACGAGCGAGGACCGGCGCTTGAGCGTCGCGAACGACGTCGTCATCCAGGCGCGTTTCCGCGGTCCGCCCGAGTCCGGCAACGGCGGCTACGTCTGCGGCATCCTCGGCGCGGCAGCGGACGAGCTGGTGGCCGTCCGTCTGCGGCGGCCACCGCCGCTCGACGTGCCGCTAACGCTCGAAAGAACCGGCGAGGGATTGGTGCTGCGACAGGGCGACGACGTGGTCGCCACCGCCAGGCCCGATCCGGTGGACATCGAGGTGCCGGCGCCACCCGATCACGCGGAGGCGATCGAGGCTTCGCTCGGCTACAGCGGATTCGCGGAGCATCCCTTTCCCGGGTGCTTCGTCTGCGGGCCGCGGCGGCTGGCGGGCGACGGACTGCGGATCTTTCCCGGCCCGCTGGCCGGCCGGTCGTCGTCGGTCGCCGCCCCCTGGATCCCCGACGGAACGCTCGCCGGCCAGGACAGGCGCATCCGCCCGGAGTTCCTGTGGGCCGCGCTCGACTGCCCGGGCTACTTCGCCACGCCGCTCGCCGGCCGCCTCGCGCTGCTCGGTGAGCTGGCCGTGCGCATCGAGGACGGCGTCGAGGCGGGGGAGCCGTGCGTCGTCAGCGGTTGGCTGCGCCACAGCGACGGCCGCAAGCACCTCGTCGGCACGGCACTGTTCGGGCGGGACGGACGCCTCGTCGCCCGTGCTGCAGCCACCTGGATCGAGCTCAGGTAGCGCCGCTCAGCGACGGCCGCCCGCCAGCGTCCAGCCAACGCCGGCGGCAGCGAGCAGCCAGCCTGCCCAGGCCGGCGACATGCCGAGCCCGAGCCACAGGATCCCGCCCAGGAAAAACGTCCCGCCCGCAAGCACGGCGGTGCGGCGGCGCGCGGCTTCGGCCGACTCGCGACGCAGTGCCTCGACGGAGGCAGATTCCGTACGCAGGGTGAAGTCGTCCTCGTAGGCGCGCCGCACCGTCCGCTGCAGGACGACCGGCAGCATCTTGAGCGACTCCGCCAGGTCGGGCCAGTGCTCGCGCAAGCCCTGCGCGAAGGCCTCCGGACCGATGCGCTCGTTCATCCACTGCCGCAGGATCGGCCGGGCGGTCTTGAAGAGGTCCAGCTCCGGATACAGCTGACGGCCGAGCCCCTCGATGTTGAGCAGGGTCTTCTGCAGCAGGATCAGCTGCGGCTGTACCGGCATCTCGAAGCGCCGTGCGACCTCGAACAGGCGGAGCAGCACCAGGCCGAATGAGATCTCGCCGAGCGGCTTGTTGAAGATCGGCTCACAGACCGTGCGTACGGCGCTGGTCAACTCGCCGACGCGCGCCTTCGGCGGGATCCAGCCGCTCTCGAGGTGCAGCTCGGCGATGCGCTGCCAGTCACGGTCGAAGAAGGCAAGGAAGTTGGCGGCGAGATAGTACTGGTCGCGCGGCTCGAGCGAGCCGACGATGCCGAAGTCCACCGCCACGTACTTCGGGTTCGCCGGGTCGGCCACGTCGACGAAGATGTTGCCGGGGTGCATGTCGGCGTGGAAGAAGTTGTGCCGGAAGACCTGCGTGAAGAAGATGGTCACGCCGTTCTCGGCGAGTCTCGGGATGTCGGTGCCGAGCTCCCTGAGTCGCTCCACCTCGGAGATGGGCACGCCGCGGATGCGTTCCATGACCATCACCTCCCGTCGGCAGAGCTCCCAGTGCACGTCGGGAACGTGCAGCAGCGGCGAGCCCTCGAAGTTCCGCCTGAGCTGGGAGGCGTTGCCCGCCTCGCGCATCAGGTCGAGCTCGTCGAGGATGGTCTTCTCGTACTCGTCGACGACCTCGCTCGGGCGCAGGCGCCTCGACTCCGGCCAGTAGCGCGCCGCCAGTGCGGCGAGCGCGCGCAGCACCTCGAGGTCGCGGCCGATGATCTCCCGCATGCCCGGCCTGAGTACCTTGACGACGACCTGGCGCCCGTCGGCGAGCGTCGCCGCGTGGACCTGCGCGACGGAGGCTGCGGCGAGCGGCACCTCGTCGAACGAGCCGAAGAGCTCGGCGACCGGCCGGCCGAGTGCGCGCTCGACCTGCGCCCGGGCGACTGCTCCGGAGAAAGGCGGCACGCGGTCCTGCAGCTTCGCGAGTTCGTCCGCGATGTCGCGCGGCAGCAGGTCGCGGCGCGTGGACAGCGCCTGGCCGAATTTGATGAAGATGGGGCCGAGCTCCTCGAGGGCGAGCCTGAGTTTCTCGCCGCGGGTCCCGCCCTGGCTGCGTACGAACCACGTCCACGGGGACAGGTAGAAGAGGAAGCGCAGCGGGCGGTACAGATGCGTGGCACGGACGAAGTCGTCGAGCCCGTGCCTCACGAGCACCCGCTGGATGCCAACCAGCCGCCCCGCGACGGGCAGCGAGATCATTCGCCGGCACCGCGGCGGGCGAGCTCGACCTGCCGAATCCTCGCCTCGAGGCGGTCGACGTCCTCGCGAAGGCGGTCGACGCCCTCGAGCCACGCCTCCACCTCGGCGCGGGCAGGCAGGTCGCGGCTCTCCTCGGTGAGGTACTCGCCGACGTTGAGCGCCAGGGTCGCGAAGGCGCGGCGCCCGAAGTCGAGCGCGCCGCGGGCCACGTTGGCCAGGTGATGGGCCGCGGCGTCCCCGACCACGCGGGACAGCTCCTCCTCGAAGTCCGGCCGTGCCGCCTCGAACAGCTTACGGAAGGACTGCGCGGTCTCGGCATCCCCGCTGATGCGGACGCTGCCCGCGCGGATGCGGTCCTCGGCGCCGGGACCGGCGAGCGCGGCCAGCGCGATGGGCGAGCCGTCGATGACGGCGTCGGGCTCGACGTCGCCCCCCTGAGCCACGCTGACGGCACCGTCCGCGGCGCTGAAACGGATCCGGAGCGGCGACGCGGCGACGCGGATCTCCAGGCTGCGGCCCTCGAGTCGGGCGAGGAGCCCGCGCGCGCGCGAGGAGCCCGCGATGTTGCGGTTGAGGATCGCCTCCAGCGGCTGAAAGAGCGGGTCGCCGGCCATGCGCGTCAGTAAACGTAGCCGCGGTGCACGGCGACGATGCCGCCGGTGAGATTGTGCCAGCGGCAGTCATCGAAGCCGGCGTCGCGCATCATCTGCGCCAGCGTCGGCTGGTCGGGAAACACGCGGATGGACTCCGCCAGGTAGCGGTAGCTGTCGGCATCCTTCGCGACCAGCCGGCCCATCGCCGGCAGGATCCGGAAGGAATAGAGGTCGTAGAACGGCTTGATGCCCGCGGCCGGGTGCGAGAACTCGAGCACCAGCAGCTGCCCGCCAGGGCGCAGCACCCGGCGCATGGAGGCCAGGGCCGTCGGCTTGTCGGTGACGTTGCGCAGCCCGAAGCCGATGGTGATGCAGTCGAAGCTCGCATCCGCGAAGGGCAGTCGTTCGGCGTTCGCCTGCACGTAACGGACGTTGCCGGTGAAGCCCTCGTCGAGCAGACGGTCGCGCCCGCGCGAGAGCATCGCCCAGTTGATGTCCGAGAGCACCACGAGCCCCTCGTCACCGACCTGCCGGGCCAGCCCGGAGGCGAGATCGCCGGTGCCGCCGGCGACGTCGAGTGCCCGCTGGCCGGGGCGCAGCCCCGTCTGGGTCAGCGTGAAGCGCTTCCACAGCCGGTGCAGTCCGCCCGACATCAGGTCGTTCATCAGGTCGTAGCTGTCTGCGACGGAGTCGAATACGCCGCGCACCCGGCCCGCCTTCTGCTCGGGCGGCACCTGCTCGTAGCCGAAGTCGACCTTCGGCGGCTCTCTGTCTGGGGGAGTGCTCATGGCGGGTCGGACTCGGACGGAATTCTACGGGCGCGCGCCGCGAAACTCACGGTCGGCCGCTCAGCGCTCCCGTGCGGACTCGCGGCCCGGCGCGTCCCGGGACGGCAGCCGCCACAGCCAGGCACCGAGCACCACCCCGGCCACGCCCATCAGGCTCCGGGCCAGCCAGCCGTCGAGCAGGAAGACGATGGTGACGCCGAAGCTCACGGCCATCAGCGCGAGCGCCGCGCGCTTGGCGCGCCAGGGAATGGCGCGGTGGTGGCGCCACTCCCGGATGCCATGGCCGAAGTGCCGGTGGTTGAGCAGCCAGTTGTAGACACGGGTCGAGGAGCGTGCGAAACAGGCGGCGGCCACGAGCCACAGCGGCACGGTCGGGAGCACCGGCACGAACGCGCCCACCGCGCCGAGCGCGAGGAATGCCGCCCCGAGCCCGGCGAACACGAGCCGCAGCGCCAGCGAGTCGTGCTTGCGCACCTCGTGGCTGTAGTCGCGCGTTTCGCGCTCCGTCACGGGACGGCCAGGAAGAAGAGGCCTCGCCGCTCGCAGCCTATTGCGGCGCCGCCGGCGGCTTGCGCTCGTAGCCGAGCTTCTCGCAACGCTCCAGGTAGCGCGCCCACTTCTCGTCGTACTTCGCGCCGAGCTCGTAGAGGTAGGCCCAGCTGTAGATGCCGGACTCGTGGCCGTCGTCGAATTTCAGGCAGACGGCATAGTTGCCGACGGGCACCACCTCGCGGATCTGCACGCCCTCCTTCGCGAGCTCGAGCTTGCCCTCGCCGGGCCCGTGCCCACGTACCTCGGCCGAAGGCGAGTACACGCGCAGGTACTCGAACGGCAGCTCGAAGGTCTCGCCGTCGCGGAAGTGCAACCACAGGATGCGGGACTTGCGCCTGACCTTGATCTCGGCCGGCGGGCCCGGGTCCGCCATGGTCATGAGGTGGCTCCTCGCTGTAATGCTCCGGGATGTCAGAGGATATACCGGCTGAGGTCCTCGTCCTTCACCAGATCACCGAGATGCCGGTCGACGAAGGCCGCATCCACCGCGACGGCGCTGCCGCCCCGGTCGGCGGCCTCGAAGGAGACCTGCTCGAGAAGGCGCTCCATGACGGTGTGCAGCCGCCTCGCACCGATGTTCTCGTTCTGGCTGTTGACCTGCGCGGCGATCTCGGCGATGCGCCGGATGCCGTCCTGCGCGAACCGGACCTCCACCCCCTCCGTCGCCAGCAGTGCCTCGTACTGGGTGCACAGGGAGGCGTCGGGCTCGGCGAGGATTCGCTCGAAGTCCTCGACCTTGAGCGAGTCGAGCTCGACCCGGATCGGGAAGCGGCCCTGCAGCTCCGGGATGAGGTCCGAGGGCTTCGACATGTGGAAGGCGCCGGAGGCGATGAACAGGACGTGGTCGGTCTTCACCATGCCGTACTTGGTGTTGACGGTGCAGCCCTCCACGAGCGGCAGCAGGTCGCGCTGCACGCCCTCGCGCGACACGTCCGCGCCGACGACCTCGCCGCGCTTGCAGATCTTGTCGATCTCGTCGATGAACACGATGCCGTTCTGCTCGGCGTTGGCGAGCGCCCGGGCGCGCAGCTCCTCCTCGTTGACCATGCGCGCGGCCTCCTCGTCGGCCAGCGCCTTGAGCGCCTCGCGGATCCTCATCTTGCGCGACCGGGTGCGGCCGCCGCCGAGGTTCTGGAACACCTGTTGAAGCTGCTGGGTCATCTCCTCCATGCCGGGCGGTCCCATGATCTCGAGGCCGGTCGGGATGGCGCGGATCTCGACCTCGATGTCGCGGTCGTCGAGCCTGCCCTCGCGCAGCATCTTGCGGAATTTCTGCCGGGTCTCGGCGTCCCGGGGCGCCGCCTCGGGCTGCAGGCCGGCGGACTGCGGCCGCGGCAGCAGCGCGTCGAGGATGCGTTCCTCTGCGGCGTCCTCCGCGCGATGGCGGACCTTGGCCATCTCTTCCTCGCGCGTCAGCTTCACCGACACGTCGACGAGGTCCTTGACGATCGAGTCGACCTCGCGCCCGACGTAGCCGACCTCGGTGAACTTGGTCGCCTCCACCTTGACGAACGGCGCACGGGCGAGGCGCGCCAGCCGACGTGCAATCTCGGTCTTGCCGACGCCGGTCGGGCCGATCATGAGGATGTTCTTCGGAGTGATCTCGTGGCGCAGCGGCTCGGCCACCTGCATGCGCCGCCAGCGGTTGCGCAGCGCCACCGCCACCGCGCGCTTGGCGTCCTTCTGGCCGACGATGTGCTTGTCGAGCTCCTCGACGATCTCGCGCGGCGTCATCGTGGAGGTGGTCTGCTCGTTTGCCTCGAGGTTCATGACGTCGGGAGCTCGTCGACGACGAGGTTGTGGTTGGTGTACACGCAGGTGTCGGCGGCGATCCTCATGGCGCGCTCGACGATCTCGTGCGCGCCGAGATCGGTGTTCTCGAGCAGGGCTCGCGCGGCGGCCTGGGCGAAGGGCCCGCCGGAGCCGATGGCCATGATGTCGTGTTCCGGCTCGATGACGTCGCCGTTACCGGAGATGATCAGTGAGGCGTGGGCGTCAGCCACGCACAGGAGCGCCTCGAGCCGGCGCAGGGCGCGATCGCTGCGCCAGTCCTTGGCGAGCTCGATCGCCGCACGGGTAAGGTTGCCGTACTTCTCGAGCTTGCCCTCGAAGCGCTCGAACAGCGTGAAGGCGTCCGCGGTGCCGCCGGCAAAGCCCGCCAGCACCTTGCCCTCGTACAGGCGCCGCACCTTGCGGGCGTTGCCCTTCATGATGGTCTGGCCCATCGACACCTGGCCGTCGCCGCCCATCGCGACGCTGCCGCCGCGGCGGACGGAAAGGATGGTCGTCCCGTGCGGGTCGAAGTGCTTGTCTGGCATGGAAAACCTACTTGCGCCGGCGCGCGCGCGGGTGCGCCTTGTCGTAGATGCGGGCCAGGTGCTGGAAATCAAGATGCGTGTACACCTGGGTGGTGCTGATGTCGGAATGACCTAGAAGTTCCTGCACCCCGCGAAGGTCGGCACTGGACTCGAGCAGGTGGGTCGCGAAGGAGTGCCGGAACAGGTGCGGATGAACCTTCAGGTCGATGCCCCGCCGTCGCGCCATCCGGTCGATCCGGCGCTGCACGGCGCGGCTGCCGAGCCGGCGCCCGCCCTGCCCGACGAAGACGGCGGACTCGCCGGGCGCTGCGAGTGCGGCGCGGTCCGCAAGCCACGCAGAAAGGGCCCCGACGGCCTGGCGGCCGACCGGGAGCAGGCGGGTCTTGGCGCCTTTGCCCAGCACCCGCACGGTGCGGTCCGCGAGGTCGAGGTCGGTCAGGTCGAGCCCGACCAGCTCCGCGAGCCGCAGACCCGAGCTGTAGAGCAGTTCCATCATGGCGTGATCGCGCCGTGCGAGCGGGTCGTTTTCCGCGGGCGGTGCGAGCAGCGCGCTCATCCGGTCCACGTCGAGGGTCTTGGGAAGCCGTCTCGCGGCCTTGGGCGCGCGAACCTCGTCGGCGGGATTGGCCGCAAGCTCGCCCTCCCGCATGAGGAAGTTGAAGAAGCTGCGCAGGGCCGAGAGCCGTCGCTGGATGCTGCGCGGAGAGAGCCCGTTGCGGTGCTCGCGTGCGGCGAAGCTGCGGACGTGGAAGTTGTCCAGCGCGCGCCACTCCCCGATGCGATGGCCGTCGCAGAACGCGACGAGCGCGTCCAGGTCGCGGCCATAGTTCGAGGCCGTGTGCGGGGAGAGCCGGCGCTCCTGGCGCAGGTGGGCGAGAAAGCGCTCGACCCAGGCCTCCGCCGCCGGGTCCATCAGCCCGTCTTGGTCGGCTCGGCGGCGAGCGCCGCCGCGATCAGCTCGCCGATCCGCGCCAGGAAGTCCGTACTGACCGTCGGGTTGAAGCGCTGCGCATCCGCGGCGCCGCAGGCCATCAGGCCGAGGCTGCCGCCCGGCCCCAGCGGCACCAGCGCCACGGATCCGACATCCACCGCGCCCTCCCCGAACAGGTAGTCGCGCTGCGAATCCCGTACCTGGCCGCAACGGGGCTTGTCGGCGGTAAACAGGGACTGGAAGCCGCGGATCTCCACGCTCTCGCGTCCGGTGAGGCGGATGAAGGGCGACTCACGCGCGGCCAGCACGGGATCCTCCCGGAACAGCACGAGCACGCAGCGCTGCACGTCGAAGTCCTCGCGCATCGAGGCTTCCACGGCATCCACGACGTGGTCGATGCCGCGCGCGTGCACGAGTCGTGTGGTGAGGCGGTGGATCCGCGCGGCGAGCTGGTCGTTCTGCCGCGCCACCTCGATGAACTCGGCGAGCTTGCGTTCGAGCGTACGGTTGCGTTCGCGCAGGACGTCGACCTGCTTCTCGAGGAGCGAGACGGTGGTGCCGCTGCCGCGAACGTCGGGCACGCGCAGCCGCTGCACCAACGACGGGTTGCGCTCGAAGAACTCGGGGTGCGCCTCGAGGTACTCGGCGACGAGCCCGTCGTTCGTGGGCGAAGCGCCCGCGCCAGCCACAGCAGCCTTGGTCATGTTTCCACCTTTCCTTCGAAAGCGGTTTCCGCCGGCCCGGTGAGCCAGATCGGCTCACCGGGCCCGTTCCACTCGACGATCAGCCTTCCGCCCGGCAGGTCGACGTCGACTTCCGCGTCGAGCAGCCCGTGCTTCCTGCCGACGGCCACCGCGCCGCAGGCGCCGGTGCCGCAGGCGCGGGTCTCGCCCGTGCCGCGCTCGTGCACGCGAAGGCGGATGTGATCCCGTGAGACGACTTCCATGAAGCCGACGTTGGTGCGCTTCGGAAAGCGGGGGTGACGCTCGATCGCCGGGCCGAGCCGGTCCACGGGCGCCTCGTCGACAGAGGGTACCCGAATCACGGCGTGCGGGTTGCCGATGGACACCGCGCCGATCTCGACCGTGCTGCCCCCGACCGAGAGAGGGTAGACGCTGGCCTCGCCGCTCGCATCGAAGGGCAGCGATGCGGGGTCGAAGTTCGGCACGCCCATCGCGACGGAAACGAGCCCGTCCTCACGCACCCGCGCCCTGACGAGGCCGCCCGGGCTGTCCATCACGAGCTCTCCCGGTGCGCGCCCGAGCCGGCCGGCGACGACCCGGGCGATGCAGCGCGCACCGTTGCCGCACTGTTCAACTTCCTCGCCGTCGGCATTGAAGATGCGGTAGTACACGTCGGAGCCGTTCCGACGCGGCGCCTCGAGCATCAGCGCCTGATCGAAGCCTATGCCGGTGTGCCGGTCGGCGAGACGGCGCAGGGTCTCTGCCGGGGGCGCGCCTCCGGGCGGGGCGTCGAACACGATGAAGTCGTTGCCGAGCCCGTGCATCTTCGTGAACGCGAGCGCGGAGGTCGGCTGGCGGGAATCCGCGTTCAGGGGTTCACTCCGGGTTGCAGGCGCAGCTGCCGCAGGGGGTGCCGTAGTCGCAGGGCCGCTCCGTGCTCCCGACGTTGCCGGCGGAGATCACGGCGCCGCCGGTGATCAGCCTCCGGACCGGGCTCGAGGCGGGCGTCTGGCCCGGCGGGATTCCCGCGCTCCGACACAGTTCGCCCCAGGTCGCGAGCTGCTCGCTCATCTTGTGCGAGACCTCCACCACGTGGCCGTTGGCTTCGCAGAAATAGTCGTAGGTGGGCATGCGGCGATTCTAGCGCGTCGGATCGACGAGACCCCATCCCGGCGTGGCCTCCCGCGCGAGGCCCGGCAGGCGCTGCCCGCGTGCATGAATCCGCCCTGGGATTGTCGCATCGGCGCCACAGCAGTACCCTCTTGCCAGAAAAAGACGGACGGTCGAGACTGTCGATCCACAACAAGTCCGGGCCGGCGTGGCCTGGCGCGAAGAGGGGCGAAACATCATGTCAAGCAATCCCAGGCTGGGCCCGGGCTCTCTGGTTGCTGCTGCAATCGCGCTCGTGGCGACCCAGGGCGCACTGGCGCAGACGGCGCTCGACGAGATCGTGGTCACCGCGCAGAAACGCGCGACCTCCCTGCAGGACGTGCCGTTCTCGATCGGCGCCGTCAGCGGCGAAGCCATCTCGCAGTCCGGCGCGAACAACGTCATCGAGTTGTCGCGCAGCGTCGCGGGGCTGATCATGACCGACCTCGGGCCCGGCCAGAGCCAGGTGGCCATCCGCGGCATCAGCGCCGGACAGGTCATTCGTGACCAGCCCGGTGTGAAGGAGTCGGTGGGCATCTACCTCGACGAGTCGCCGATCTCGGTCGCCCTGTTCACGCCCGACCTCGACCTGTTCGACCTGTCGCGCGTCGAGGTGCTGCGCGGCCCGCAGGGCACGCTGTTCGGCGCCGGATCCTCCTCCGGCACGCTGCGCTACATCACCGCCCAGCCGGTGCTCGGCGTCGTCGAGGGCTCGGTCGAGGCTACCGGCAGCACCGTTAGCGACGGCGACTCGGGGGGCAGCATCAAGGGCGCGGTCAACGTTCCGCTCGGCGACAAGACCGCCCTGCGGATCGTCGGCTACTACAACCGGCTGCCCGGTTTCATCGACTCCGTGTATCCGGCGCGCGCCACGATCGAGGACGTCAATACCGGCGACAAGAGCGGCGGCCGCGCTGCGCTCCTGATCCAGCCGAGCGACGCCCTGTCGATCACGCCGCGCATCGTCTACCAGAAGCTCGAGACGGATGGCTATCCCCGCATCGACGTCTGGAACATTCTCGGCAACCCGTACACGACGACCGAGCCACCGGTCGATCCGGGCGAGCGCGGCCAGGTCACCCAGCTCCAGGAGGGGCTGAGCGATGACTTCACGCTCGCGGACCTGACGGTGAACTACGACTTCGGCGCCGTTACCCTGACCTCGATCACGTCCTACACGGACCGCGAAGTCGTGGTGTTGCGCGATGCAAGCCAGCTGACCGGCAGCGTGACGGTGTCACCCTTCTCGGGGATCGGTCCCGTGACCTCCGCTGAGGTCCGGCTCGACTCGCCGCTCTACGACCGCACCGATTTGCAGGCCTTCAGCCAGGAGCTGCGCCTCAGTTCCAACGGTGACGGCCCATGGCAGTGGCTGGTCGGGGCGTTCTACCAGGAAGTGGACAGGAACTACGGGCAGGACCTGCCGACGCCCGGTTACGACGCGATCACGCTGCGCCTGCTCGGGCTCGACAGCGCCGATTTCGGGTCACCCCCGGACACGCCTTTCTACTCGGACCTCACCTACGACTTCAAGCAGTTCGCCGTGTTCGGCGAGGCCACCTACAGCTTCAGTGATCGGTGGAACCTGACGGCCGGCCTGCGCTATTACGACTTCGAGGAAGACCGACTGCTCACCTTCGCTGGCGTGTTCGCCGACCAGGGCTACACCGACGAGCCGGGCTCAACCAGCTCGGACGGATTCTCACCGCGCGTGATCCTGGCCTACCGGCCGAACGAGGACGTGCAGCTGAGCGCGCAGGTGGCGCGCGGCTTCAGGCTCGGCGGCATCAACGATCCGCTCAACGTCGGCCTGTGCACGCCCGCGGATCTGGCGATCTACGACGGCAATCCGACTTGGGACGATGAGACCGTCACCAACTACGAGCTCGCGCTCAAGACCCGGCTCGCCGGCGGGCGCGTGACCTTCAACACGTCGCTGTTCTATTCCGACATCAAGGACCTGCAGGTCATCGCCGATGCCGGTTCCTGCTCCTCGCGCATCATCCTCAACGCGGACGCACAGTCGCTCGGGGCCGAGGTGGAGCTGTTCGCGGCGCCGAACGAGCACTGGGACCTCGGCGTGTCGGCTACCTGGGTCCAGGCCGAGATGTCCGAGACTCAGCTCACCTCGGGTGGCTCGCCGATTGCCGGCATCCGCGACGGCAATCGCCTGCCGACCTCGCCCGAGTTCCAGGCCGCGGCCAGCGCCAGCTACCGCTGGGCCTGGACCCCGTCGCTCGACGGCTACGCGACGCTGACGGTGCAGTACGTGGGCTCGTCCTACACGCAGCTCGGCGACCAGGAGCCGCCGTTCGGGCAGATCGGCGGGGCCGGCCCGGGGTTCATTTCTTTCGGCAATCCGACCATCAGCGAATTCAGCTTCGAGCCCGAGCTGCCCTCCTACTCGATCGGCAACTTCCGGATCGGCGTGCGCAAAGGCACCTGGGACGTCGCTGCGTTCGTCAACAACCTCTGGGACGAGCGCGCCTTCCTGTCCATCGATCGCGAGCGCGGAACCCGCGCCCGGGTCGGCTACCTGACCAACCAGCCGCGGACCTTCGGCGTGTCGCTGCGCAAGGACTTCTGAGACCGCCGCGCGGCCGGGTCCGTGCCCGGCCCGGCGGCGGTCCCGTTGGGGGCTCGCCGCCGGGCCGCTCTCTTGGCGACGGTTCCCGTCTCGTCCGGCGCTCGACCGCAAACGCTGCGACGGGCACAGCCGTCGCGACCGTCCGCTACGATACGCGGCGCCGGAGACGTCCATGAGCCGCGCCAATCCCAAGGTCGGATTCGTCAGCCTCGGCTGCCCCAAGGCGCTGGTGGACTCCGAGCGCATCCTCACGCAGCTGCGCTCGGAAGGATACGAGACGGTTCCCGAGTACGAAGGCGCGGACCTCGTGGTCGTGAACACCTGCGGCTTCATCGACGAGGCGGTGCACGAGTCGCTCGAGGCCATCGGCGAGGCGCTGGCCGCGAACGGCAAGGTCATCGTCACCGGCTGCCTCGGCGCGCAGCCGGAGAAGATCACCGCGCGCCATCCGGGCGTGCTCAGGGTCACGGGCCCGCAGGCCTACGAGGAGGTGATCGGGGCCGTGCACGAGCACCTGCCGCCGAAGCACGACCCGTACGTCGACCTCGTGCCGCCGCAGGGCATCCGCCTGACGCCGCGGCATTACGCTTACCTCAAGATCTCCGAGGGCTGCAACCACCGTTGCAGCTTCTGCATCATCCCGTCGATGCGCGGCGACCTCGTGAGCCGCCCGATCACCCAGGTGTTGGGCGAGGCGATCCGGCTCAGGAACGCCGGCGTCAAAGAGCTGCTGGTCATCTCGCAGGACACGAGCGCCTACGGTGCCGACCTCAAGTACCGTGCCGAGCCGTGGGGCTCGCGCGAGGTTCGCACCCGCTTTGCCGACCTCGCCCGCGAGCTCGGTGAGCTCGGCCCGTGGGTGCGGCTGCACTACGTCTATCCCTACCCGCACGTCGACGAGGTGATCCCGCTGATGGCGGAAGGGAAGGTGCTTCCCTACCTCGACATCCCGTTCCAGCATGCAAGCCCCCGCATCCTCAGGCTCATGAAGCGCCCGGCGCACGCCGAGAACACCCTCGAGCGCATCCGCCGCTGGCGGGGGGCCGTACCGGAGCTCACCCTGCGCAGCACCTTCATCGTCGGCTTCCCGGGCGAGACCGAGGAGGAGTTCGCGGAACTGCTTGCCTGGCTGGAGGAGGCGCAGCTCGACCGTGTGGGGTGCTTCAAGTACTCGCCCGTCGACGGCGCCGCGGCCAACGAGCTCCCCGACCCGGTGCCGGAAGAGGTCAAGGACGAGCGCTGGCACCGCCTCATGCAGCTGCAGCAGCGCATCAGTGCCGCAAGGCTTCGGGCGAAGGTCGGCCGCAGGATGCGCGTGCTCGTCGACCGCGTGGAGGGACGCGCGGCGATCGCTCGCAGCGAGTCCGACGCGCCGGAGATCGACGGCATCGTGCGGATCTCTGGAAGCGGCGTCACGCGCCTGGCGCCCGGCGAGTTCGCCGAGGCGGAGATCACCGCCGCGAGCGACTACGACCTCGAGGCGAGGCTGTGCCAGGCTCCGACAGGAGGCCGTGCGGGCGGGAAGGCCGCCGGCCCATGAGGCTGCTGCGCATCATCGCCATCGCGATGCCGCAGCTGCTCGTGCTGCTCATGGCGGGCGGCTACCTCGACTTGCTCGGCGGCTGGAATCACACGGACGCGGCCGGCATCACGTTGTTGTTCCTGGCGCTCGCGGCGCCGGTCGTGGCGCTATTGTGGCTCGTGGCCGAGGCCATCCGTCGGAGCTTGCGCCGACGGCAAGGCGAGTCGACCGGCCCGATATGGCCGGCCGTCCTCATCCTCGCCGAGGCACTGGCGCTCGACCTGCTCATCCTCTCGATGGCACGCATGCATTGAGCCGGTCCCGAAACCGAGGGTGGGCGAGGACTGCTCCGCTCGACGTGACCTCGTCGCACCAATGGCCCGAGACAATGAGCGTCTGCCAGCACAGGCCGGCGTTCAGCGCGGTGACGCTTCGGTGCCTTGCTCTTCCCAAGAACAGACTCCCTACAATGGACATGGCGCACCTTCGCTCTCCGCACTCGAGTCCTATGGCGCTGTCTCGAGTATTCGCTCTACCGTGGCGCCGTTCGCGTGGGTGAGACTGCGGCGCCGATAGATAGGCAGAAACGTCGCGTGTGCCCGCAGCTGCGGCTTGCCACCGGGTAAGCCAGGCACTCCACCGGGACGACGGCCTCCGCCACGTTCGGCCCGCCCGCATCTGTCCTTCACGTCGGAGGCTGCGTCGCGATGAGACATGTCCTGGCCGAGGGGTGCCTCCTGGAACCGCAGGTTCGCGCCCATGCGCACGAGATGTTCGCGGTCCTCAGCGATCCGGCGATCTACGAGTTCGAAAACGAGCCGCCTGCCTCGGAACAGTGGCTGCACAGGCGATACGAACTGCTGGAGTCTCGCTGCTCAAGCGACGGTTCCGAGAAGTGGTTGAACTGGGTCGTACGGCTGCCCGACGGGCGACTCGCCGGCTATGTCCAGGCAACCGTCTTTGCAGGTGCCGTGGCACTCGTCGCCTATGAGTTGAACAGCGAATACTGGCGCCGAGGTATCGGAAGCGCTGCGGTGCAAGCCATGCTCCACGAACTGGGAACGCAATATGAGGTCGAGCGGTACGTCGCCGTGCTGAAGGCCAGCAACTTCAGGTCGCTGGGTCTGCTTCGCCGCCTCGGCTTCGGGTCCGCGGACGAGTCGGAAGCAGCCGCTTGGCGGGACACGCCGGACGAGCTCGTCATGGTCAAAGCAGCGCGCCGCATCGCGGATGCACCCTGAGGTGCCACTCTGGCCCGCCCTTTGCCGCCCGGGCCGCGAGGCGCGCGCGGGCCTTGCTATCGTCCTTATAATGCCGGCTATGGCGACCTTCGTAGCACGCCACGTCGCTCGCACGGGAGCCTTCGCCCGTCCGCTTCCGGTGGAGGAGGCTTTGCCTCTCTTCGCGGCCAGAGGCGAGCGCCGGTGGGTTCCTGGCTGGGAGCAGCCATCGTGAAACCGCCAGAGGACGCAACGCCCGAGAGATGGCACCGCTTCTTCGGCTCGACCGCGAACAACAGGGCCTGGGAACTGGCAGAGTTGGCCGCGCAAGACATCGACCCACGCGAGATGCTCGACGCCGCCCACGCTGCTGCGTGGCACTGGGGTCAGGTCGGTACCGAGCTGAACCGGATGCGCGCGCTCATGCTCGTCGCCCTGGCGCACGCCAAGGCGGGCCTGGGAGCCACGGCCCTGGCCTGCGCCGACGAGATGCGTACCTACTTCCTCGGCCAGTCCGCTACGCCTGACTGGGAAGTCGCGTTCACGCACCTCGTTCATGCGCACGCGGCGAGCGCGGCCGGAGCCGAGGACCAGCATGCCCGGTCCTATGGGCAGGCAGTTCAAGCCATCGCGGCCATCGTCGACGAGGAGGACAGGGCCATCGTCCTGCGCGTCTTCCGCCACGTGCCGCAACCATGAGGCGAGAGGCCGAGCCCGGACGCCGGCAGGCCGTCTTCACCGTCCAGGAGGGTTCATGGAACTCGGTGCGTTTTCGATCAGCCTCGCCGTGAAGGACATCGCCGCGTCGCGGACCTTCTACGAGAAGCTCGGCTTCACGGTGTTCGGCGGCGATCAGTCCCAGAACTGGCTGATCATGAAGAATGGAGCCGCCCTGATCGGGCTGTTCCAGGGCATGTTCGAGAAGAACCTGCTCACGTTCAATCCCGGCTGGGACAGCGACGCCAAGGCGCTGCCGGCCTTCGCGGACGTCCGGGACATCCAGCGGCACCTGAAGTCGCAGGGCGTCACGCTGGTCCAGGAGGCCGACGAGAGCACGGCCGGGCCGGCGCACCTCGTGGTGGTCGACCCGGACGGCAACCAGATCCTGATCGACCAGCACGTCTGACGGCGAGCACCACCTCCGCGCGGTCGGGCGATGGCCGTGAAAGTCCGCAAGGTCGATGAGCCCGGCGAGCGCGAGCTCGAAGGACTGTGCACGCTGCTCATCGACGCCGTGCACGGCGGAGCCTCGGTGGGATTCCTGGCGCCCTTGTCGCACCAGGCGGCGCGGCAATACTGGCTCGAGGTCACGGGACAGATCGCCGTCGGGCGCATCCTCTGGATCGCCGAGTCCCACGGGGCAATCCTGGGATCGGTGCAACTCGACCCCTGCCGGCGGGAGAACGGACGACACCGGGCGGACGTGCAGAAGCTCCTGGTGCTGACGACCTGTCGCGGCCGGGGCGTCGCATCCGCCCTGATGGCGGCGCTGGAGGCTCACGCCGCCGGGGACGGTCGCAGCCTGCTGGTGCTGGACACCATCGCCGGGTCCGCCGCAGAGTGCGTCTACCGACATCTGGGCTGGCAGAGGGTCGGGGAGATTCCGGACTACGCTGCCATGCCCGACGGCGAGCTGCGCGCGACGGCGTACTATTTCAAGCGGCTTCCGGGGTGAGGAGATCCTCGACTCAGGTTCTGGTCGATGCTGTACCTTCTGCAAAACATCGTCTGGAGAGCGCTTTCAGGCCCTCACGCGCGTTTCGCCGCGGGCACGGACACGGCACGGCGTTATGCACCCGGATATTCGCCGGTTGCGGCCTTTCTTGATCCCGGGAGCGCCGACTGCGAGGCGCTGGCTTCGGTGTGCCGGGCCGGCGAAGTCCTTTACTTCGAGGGCTGGTCCGGCCCTGTCCCGCGCGGATGGAGGCTCGAGACGGAGAAGACCATGCTGCAGATGGTCTGGGAGGGCCCGATGCCGGCGGCGGATGAGGCGCCCGAGGCCGTACGCCTGGGTCCGGAGCACGCAGGACGGGCCGTTGCGCTGACTGAGCTCACGCGCCCCGGACCGTTCGCCCCGGGAACGCTCGAGCTGGGAGACTACTTCGGCTGCTTCGAGGGGGATCGACTGATGGCCATGGCCGGCGAGCGGTTCACGGCCGGTCCCCTCCGGGAGATCAGCGGCGTGTGCACCGATCCGGATTTCCGGGGCCGGGGACTGGCGCGCCGGCTGACGATGAAGCTCATCCGCCGGCAGATGCAGCGCGGCGAGACGACCTTCCTCCACGTCGTCGGCGACAACCGGCCGGCCCGCACGCTCTATGAGAACATGGGCTTTCGCACGGCCCGCGAGACGCTGCTGCGCATCGTGCGAATCGAGGGTTAGCCCGACGGACCAGGGGCCGCGACAGGCGACAAGGCGAGGGGGGCTCGAGCCATGGGCCGAATGGTGATCGCAGCCTACCGACCGAAGCCCGGGCGCGCGGAGGACCTCGTCGCGCGGTGCCGGGAGCACGTGCCGCTCGACTTCTCCATCGGTGCGTAGGACAGAGGCCCGGAGGACGCGCCATGCAGCTCGAGGTGAAACCCCTCACGCCGGCCCGCTGGACGGACCTCGAGGCGATTTTCTCCGCCCGCGGCTGCGCGCTTGCACGCGGTTGCTGGTGCATGTACTACCGGCAGAGCGGAAGCCCCGGCAGCCTCCCGTCCGGAACGACCCGCGCCCGGGCGAATCGGGCCGCCCTGCGCGCGCTCGTCGATGCGGGCAAGCCGCCGGGGCTCGTCGGCTATCGCGGCAGGGAGCCCGTCGGCTGGATATCGCTCGGGCCCCGTGAGGAGTTCGCGAAGCTGAGGCGCTCACCGGTGATGAAGGCGGTCGACGACCAGTCGGTGTGGTCGATCGTGTGTTTCGTGGTGCCGTCGGCCCATCGCGGCGACGGCGTGGCGAGGGCACTGCTCCGGGGCGCCATCGCCTACGCCCGGAAGCGGCGTGTCCGGCTGCTGGAAGCCTATCCAGTGGATCGGCCGACACGGTCGGCGGACGACGCAATGTGGTTCGGCGCCAGGTCGATGTACGCGGCCGCGGGCTTCCGGGTCGTGGCTCGGCGCAGGCCGCACCGCCCGGTCATGCGCCTGGCGCTCGACTGAGGCGGGGCAGCTCGAGTCTCGGCGGGCACAGGACAGTCGGCAATGGACGCGGAGAACACGCACGAGGTCTTCGACTGGCTGTGGTCGTCCGGCCAGCTCTCTGCGCGCGACATCGACGAGCTTCCAGGCCTGGGGGTCGAGGCGGTCGTCAACCTGGCGCTTCCTACCTCGTCGAATGCGCTGACTGGAGAAGCCGAGCGGGTCACCGGCCACGGGATGACCTACGTGCACATTCCGGTCGTCTGGGAGAGGCCGGAGCTCGGGCAGCTCGAGCAGTTCTTCGGTGCGCTGCAGGCCCTGCGCGGCCGCAAGGTCTGGGTACACTGCGCGATGAACATGCGCGTCTCGGCGTTCCTCTATCTCTACCGGCGGCTGCACCTCGGAGAGGATCACGAGGCCGCGATGCACCCCATGCGCGCCGTCTGGATCCCGAACGAGACCTGGCAGGCGTTCATCGAGCAGGCGATCGCCGCGTATCCGCACGGGTTTCCTGTTCGTGCAGCGGCGCGGTGAGGGGGGCACGGGTTCCTTGAGGCAGAAGCCCGCCCCCGTGGAGTTCGACGCCCAACCCACTCTCCTGGGAGAAACGCTCTCGCTGCGACCCCTGGCGGCCGCGGACTTCGCGCCGCTCTACGCGGCGGCATCCGACCCGTTGATCTGGTCGCTGCATCCGGAGCCGCTCCGATACCGGCGAGCGGTGTTCGAGCAGTTCTTCGAGGCTGCACTGGACTCCCGGTCGGCGCTCGTGGTGACGGACAACGCCTCGGGCGAGGTGGTCGGCAGCTCCCGCTACTACGACTGGAATCCGACGCTGCGGGAGGTGGCCATCGGCTACACGTTCCTCGCGCGCAGTCGCTGGGGCGGTGCGACCAACCTCGAGATGAAGCGGCTGATGCTCGGACATGCGTTCCGCTGGGCCGACACGGTGTGGTTCCACGTCGGCAGGCACAACCTTCGCTCGCGCCGGGCGATGGAGAAGGTCGGCGGGATACTCGATCACGAGGAACGCCGCGAGCTGAACGGGGCGGTGCACGACTACGTGGTCTACCGGATCGATGCGCCGTGGAACCCGCCGGCGTGATCGAGCTGCGGCCGGTCGACCGCTCCAACTGGCGGGACTGCGCGCGCCTCAGGCTCGGGCCGGGGCAGGACGACCTGGTTGCGTCCAACGTCTGGTCGATCGCCGAGTCGCGTTTCGAGCCGCACTACGTGCCGCGTGCGGTCGTGGCGGAGGACGAGGCAGTCGGCTTCCTGATGTACTGCGTCGAGACGGATCCCCCGGATGCGGAACTCTACTGGCTCTTCCGCTTCATGATCGACGCGGACCACCAGGGCAGGGGCTACGGCCGGGCTGCCCTCCGCCTGGCGGTCGACGAGATGAGATCCGCCGGGGCGCGACGGATCCATACCATGCACCGGCCGCGCAACGTGGCCGCCTCGCGCCTGTACCGCGGCGCGGGCTTCGTCGAGATCGGCCGGCTCGAAGACGGGGATGTGGAACTGGAAAAGCGGATGGAAGGAGGCGACGGGGATGGGTGACCGACTCGCAGTGGTGACGGGGACGAGCGCAGGCATCGGCGAGGCCGTCGCGCGGGCTCTGCTCGGCGAAGGGTGGACGGTCGTCGGGTTGAGCCGGCGAACATCGTCCGTCGAGCATTCCGCCTACCGGCACCTGCAGGTCGACCTCGGCGACCTGGACAGGCTCAAGGCAGTTGGGGAAGGCACCCTTGCGCCCTTGCTGCGAAAGGCCGCCTGGCGCCGCATCGGGCTGGTCAACAATGCCGCGGTCGCAGGGGGCTCCACGCCGGTCGCGGAACTCGACCCGCTGCACGTCGCGTGGGTACTCGCCGTGAACAGCATCGCCCCCGTCTTCCTGATGGGGCTCGTGAGCGGCCGTGCGGCGCCCGGCGTACCGCTGCGGATCGTCAACGTCTCCTCGGGCGCGGCCGTGCGGGGGCTGGCCGGCATGATCGAGTATTGCAGCAGCAAGGCGGCGCTGCGGCTGGCGAGCATGTGCGTGGCGGAAGAGATGCAGTCTGCGGAGCGACCGGGCGGCCCACGGCCCGATGCCGCCATCGTCAGCTACGCCCCCGGGGTCGTCGACACGCCCATGCAGGAAGCGGCCAGGTCACCAGGACGGCTGTGGAACCAGCTGTTCGTCGACATGCACGCGCAGGGCCAGCTGCAGCCCCCGGAGCTGCCGGCGGCCGAGATCGCTCGCTGGCTGTCGAGCGAGACGGCGGAACCCTTCGCCGAACGGCGATTCGGTGAGCCTTGAGCCCAGCCGATTCCCATGCCCGGTGGCCGGCGCATAGCGCCGCCGTGCCACCGGTCCTCGTCGTCTGGCAAACTCGCGATCGCGGCACCGGCCCTCCCCAAGCCGGCGCCCGGTGGGCAGCCGTCGCCAGCCCGGCTCGGGCCCTGTTCCAAGGCTGGCACCGAGGTCTGGAGTAACGCCGGTGAATGAGCAAGTGGAGTTGAGCATCTCTCAGTTCGTCGGCGCGTGGGATGCCTTCTGCGCCACGGTCCCCGGCCGTGACCGCGAGGTCCAGCCGGGCATGTACTTGCTGTTCACGGGAATCCCCATCCCCTTCTTCAACGTCGCCTTCCAGACCCGGCCCGTCGCTTCGGCCGCAAGTCTGCGCGCCCTCGGCGAGGACGCCTGCGCCTTCGCCGGCGACCGCGAAGTGCCGTGGTTTCTCGTGGTCACCCACGAGGCGATACCGGCGGGCGTCGATGCGGCCGCCGTGCTGGGCGAGGTCGGCCTGCGACCTGCCACGACCGCGACCGGGATGCTGGCGGAGGACGTGGAGCCGCTGGTACGCGTGCCCCAGGGACTCGAGCTCATCGAGCCCTGGGACGACGCCACGAGCGCGGCCATGATCACGGTGAACTCGGCCGCCTACGCCATGGACATGTCGGCGGCCATCCCGGACATCGGGGCGCACAAGACCTGGAAGAACCACTCGGCGATCGTCGGCCGTGTCGACTCGCTTCCTGTGGCCTGCAGCGCGACACTCATGGTCGACGGCTATCGCTACGTCGCGTTCGTTGCGACGCATCCGGACTGCCAGCGCCGTGGGTACGCCGATGCGGCGATGCGCCGCTCCCTCGACCTCGCCGCGGAACGCGCCGGCAGCCGGCGGCCGACGGTGCTGCACGCGACCGACGCCGGCAAGCCGGTGTACGAGAAGATGGGCTATGGGCCGATCTCGACGCACACCATGTTCCTGCACGAGAGGTTCCTTCCGGAACAGTAGGAGCCGGCGTCGGCGTCGACACGGCTCGGAGCACACGTGAAGCCAGGCACGCTAATCGAGCACCCGGAAGGCGGTCGGTTCCGCGAGGTATTCCGGTCGCCGAGGACGGTGCGCACTTCCTCGGGCGGCGAGCGCTCGGCGCTCACGCACATCTACTTCGCACTCGGGCCCGGCGAAAGCAGCAAGTTCCACCGCGTTGCCAGCGACGAGGTGTGGAGCCTCTACGACGGCGCCGGACTGCGGCTGTACGTCTGGGACGACGTGTCCGGAGCGGTGGAGGAGTGGGAGCTGTCGAGGAACGCCGGACGCTACTGCCACGTTGTTCCCGCGGGGGCCTGGCAGGCCGCCGTGCCCCTCCACGGCCCGGTGCTCGTCGGTTGCAGCGTCGCACCAGGCTTCGAGTTTGCAGATTTCGCCCTGCTCGAGGCCGAAAGCGACAAAGGCCGTCGCCTGGCCACGAGCCGGCCCGACCTTGCCGGCCTGCTCGCGGCTGGGTCCCGCCGGTGACGAGTCGTCCCGGCTGCCTGTCGTGCCTCTGCGCCAGGCAGGCTTCCCGCGCCGGCACCTGAAACTCGAGGAGCCCCCGACGATGCCACGCACCACAGATGCCTTTCCCGTGGACGGCGGCTGTACCTGTCGTCACGTTCGCTACCGCATGGCCGCTGCACCGATGTTCGTGCACTGCTGCCACTGCACCTGGTGCCAGCGTGAAACGGGCAGCGCGTTTGCCCTCAATGCCCTGATCGAGGCCGATCGGGTGCGCGTGCTGCAAGGCGAGGTGGACGTCGTAAACACGCCGAGCAACAGCGGGCGGGGCCAGCGCATCGCCCGCTGTCCCCGCTGCAGGGTCGCGTTGTGGAGCCACTATGCCGGTGCGGGCGACGCGGTGTGCTTCGTGCGGGTCGGGACGCTGGATCGGCCCGAAGCCTGCCCGCCCGACATCCACATCTTCACGTCGACGCTGCTGCCCTGGGTGCGGCTCCCGGAGGAGGGAGCGCCGCGGGTGGACGAGTACTATCGTCGCAGCGACTATTGGCCGGCAGAGAGCATCGAGCGATACGACGTCGTGCTCGGCAGGAAGTCTTGAGTGACCGAGTCCCGCCAGTTCGCGGCGCGCGACCCGTCGCCGGGATGAGCGAATGAGGGTCCTGGTGACCGGTTCCTCCGGCCGCGTTGGACGGGCCGTCACTGTGCGGCTGGTCCTCGACGGACACGACGTCGTGGGGCTCGACCGGTCGCCGAGCTCGACGGCCGACCTGGTTGGCGACGTGGGGGACAAGGCGCTGCTGCAGCGTGCCCTGGAGGGCGTCGATGCGGTCGTTCACACCGCCGCGCTCCACGCCCCGCACGTGGGTCTCGTCGACGAGTCGCTGTTCCGGCAAGTCAACGTCGAGGCGACCGTCGCGCTCGCGCGGCTCATGGTCGAGCGGGGGGTCGACCGCCTGGTCTTCACGAGTACCACGGCGCTGTTCGGGCATGCCGCGACCCCGCCCGGAAGGGCCGGTTGGGTCGACGAGTCCGTGGAGCCTCGACCCCGCACCGTGTATCACCGGACCAAGCTCGCCGCCGAGTCGGCCCTGGAGACGCTCTCGTACCGGGAAGGGCTCGACGTGACGGTCCTGCGGATGTCGCGCTGCTTTCCCGAGCCCGCGCCGGTGATGGCCGCCTATCGCCTGCATCGCGGCATCGATGCGCGGGACGTGGCGGCGGCGCATGCGCTGGCGCTCGAGTCGTCGCCGCAGGGCTTCCGCAGGTACGTCATCTCGGGCGCGACACCCTTCGTTCGCGACGACGCGACGGAACTGCTGCACGACGCGCCGGGCGTGCTCGCCCGACGCGCGCCGACGCTGGTCGAGGCTTTCGCGCGTCGTGGCTGGCCGTTGCCGCAGTCGATCGATCGTGTCTACTCTCCTGCCGTGGCCTCGCAACGGCTCGGGTGGCAACCGCGGTGTGGCTTCGAGGAGGTGCTGAGGATGCTCGACGCCGAATCTTCCGAGGTCCTGCCGCCGGGGCGTCACGATCGCGGCCCCGAGGTGACGTCCGGGCCGACGACGAAAGAGCGGGCGTGAAGACGCGGGTTGCCTTGTTGCCGCTTGGTCCTGGCGACGAGGCCGGCTTCGTCGCGGCGGTCCGCGCGAGCCGTCGCTTGCACGGCTCGTGGGTGACGCCGCCCGATACCCCGGCAAGGTTCGAGGCGCTGCTTGCACGGATGGACGGCAAGTCGAACCTGGGCCTGGTATCCCGCCGGCGGGACTCGGGGGCGCTGGTCGGGTTCATCGAGATCACCAACATCGTGCGGGGCAGCTTTTGCAGCGCTTACCTCGGCTACTACGCCTTCGCGGGTCACGAGGGGCAGGGCTTGATGCGGGAGTCGATGAAGCTGGCCGTGCGCAAGGCCTTCACGGCGATGAAGCTGCACCGGCTCGAGGCGAACATCCAGCCCGAGAACCGGGCGTCCATTGCGCTGGTCGAGGCCTGCGGGTTCAGCCGGGAAGGCTATTCGCCGCGGTACCTGAAGATCCGCGGACGCTGGCGGGATCACGAGCGCTGGGCGATCCTGGCGTCCTGAGAGTGCCGCGGAGCGCGCTCCGGGCCGGGCAGTCGGACCTGCGCGCCGCGACTCCATCATAATCGGGCGGTCGGGGTCGGGGCCGACCTGTGGACCCGTCGATACACGGAGGACCCTTCCATGACCAAGAAGATCATCGCCGTCGTCGGCGCCACCGGCGCCCAGGGAGGCGGTCTCGCGCGGGCCGTCATCGCGCAGGCCGAGGGCCCGTTTGCGGCGCGCGTCCTCACGCGCAACCCCGGATCGGATCGGGCGAAGGAGCTGGCCGCGCTCGGCACCGAGGTGGTCGAGGCGGATCTCGACGACGCCGACAGTCTCAAGCACGCCTTCGACGGCGCCTACGGGGCATTCTGCGTCACGAACTTCTGGGAGCACTTCTCGCCGGAGAAGGAGCTCGCGCAGGCGGCCCACATGGCCGAGGCCGCCAAGGCCACGCGCCTGCAGCACGTCGTCTGGTCGACGCTCGAAGACACCCGCCAGTGGATTCCCCTCGACGACGACCGCATGCCGACCCTCATGGGCGAGTACAAGGTGCCGCACTTCGACGCCAAGGGGGAGGCCAACAAGCTGTTTACCGGCCGCGGCGTTCCGACCACGTTCCTGCTGACGTCGTTCTACTGGGACAACCTGGTCCACTTCGGCATGGGGCCGAAACGCGGCACGGACGGCGTGCTGGCCCTCACCTTCCCCATGGGGGACAAGAAGCTCCCGGGCATTGCGGCCGAGGACATCGGCAAGTGCGCCTACGGGATCTTCGAGGGTGGCCGCGAGCACATCGGTCGCACGATCGGAATCGCCGGCGGGCACCCGACCGGCGCCGAGATGGCCGCGTCGCTGACGCGGGCGCTCGCGCAGGAGGTGCGCTACGTCGACGTCCCGCCGGAGGTCTACAGGGGCTTCGGTTTCCCGGGCGCGGAGGACCTCGGCAACATGTTCCAGTTCAAGCGGGACTTCAACGACTACTTCTGCAGCGCGCGAGACGTGCGGCAGTCCCGCGCTCTCAACGGCGAGTTGCAGTCCTTCGAGGACTGGCTCGACCGCAACAAGGACCGCATCCCGCTGGAGTAGAAACACATGTGGTGGCGGAAGGTGCTCGGGGCCGTACTGATTGCGGCTGGCGTAGTCGCCCTCGTGTACGGAGAGATCAGCTACACGAAGGAGACCCATGAGGCGAAGGTGGCCGGTCTCGAGTTTTCGGTCGAGGAAAAGGAGACCTTCGAGATCCCGACGTGGGCGGGCGTCGCATCCGTGGCGGCGGGCACGCTGCTGCTGCTGATCGGCCGCCGCCGCTAGTCTCCGCAACGGCCGGACGCCCTGAGGACGACCGCGATCGTGGATGCACAACCCATGACGATTGGGCTGCTCGGCGGCATGAGCTGGGAATCCACGGTGCCGTACTACCAGGTCATCAACCGCACGGTCGCAGCCCGGCTGGGCGGGCTGCACTCTGCGCGACTCGTGCTGTACAGCGTCGATTTCCAGCCGGTCGAGACGATGCAGGCGGCATCGGACTGGGAGCGGGCCGGCGAGTGGCTCGGGGACGCCGGCCGCTGCCTGCGGAATGCCGGCGCCGACTTCCTCGTGCTGTGCACGAACACCATGCACAGGGTGGCGCCTGCCGTCGAAGCCGCCGCAGGCATCCCGCTCCTTCACATCGCGGATGCCACCGCCGCGGCGGTCCGGCACGACGGCCTCGGGCGCGTCGGGCTGCTCGGGACGCGCTTCACGATGGAGCAGGACTTCTACCGAGGTCGCCTCGAGGCGCGCCACGGTCTCGAGATCCTCGTCCCGGAAGCGCCCGACCGCCGCGAGCTGCACCGCGTGATCTACGAGGAGCTATGCCGGGGGCGGGTCGAGGCCGGCTCACGCGAGCGTCTGCGCCGCGTGATCTCACGCCTTGCGGACAGGGGGGCCGAGGGCATCATTCTGGGCTGCACGGAGATCGGCCTGCTGATCACCCCTGCGGAGAGTGATCTGCCCCTGTTCGATACGACGCGCATTCACGCCGAGGCCGCGGCTCTGCGCGCCCTCGGGCAACCAGGGAGAGCGGACCATGACGGGTGACCAGGCGATCTTGCTTCCTTCCATCGCGATGGCGCTGCTCACTCTCTCGCTGATCCTGTTCATGGGCCTGCATCGGGTGCACGCGGTGCGCCGCAGGCGAGTGCACATCCGCTTCTTCCGGACCTTCCGCGGCGACGAGATGCCCGAGGACCTGCACATCGTGCACCGTCACGTGCACAACCACTTCGAGCTGCCGCCGCTCTTTCACGTCGCCATCGTCGCGACCTACGCTGCGGGCGCGGTCACCCCGCTGGCCGTGACGCTGGGGTGGGCGTTCCTGGCCACGCGCTGCGTGCACACCCTGATCCATCTCACCTACAACAACGTGAACCACCGGTTCCTGGCGTACGGCGCGGGCCTGATGATCGTGGCGGCGCTGTGGATACACCTGCTGGTCGCCTTGCTCGACGGCTGAGGCGAGCGGCACGCCCAGAGGAACCATGACCGCGCGCCGCCAGGGCCGCAGGCCCCGAATGGTGGTTTGCGCCCGACCTCCCGCGCGCCGCATGCTAGCAAGGCAAGCCCCGGGGACGTGCCCGGAGCACAGCGAGGACCAGGAGCATGAAGATGAGTCGGAAGGGGATGGGCCCGCGTGCGCTCGCCGCGCTCGGCCTGCTGACCCTTATCTGCGGAGCGGCCCGGGCGGGCGATGCGGTCGGCGCCGGGGAAGTCGTCCCGACGGCCGAACGGGCCCGGATCGATCTCGCCGCGACCGGCGGCCCGGCCGAGACGCGGGGCGTGTCGTCGACGCGCATCCTGGGCGGGATGGACCTGGAGCGCGACTTCCCGGCGATGAAGGGCTACCGGATGCGTGCCCGGGTCGTGACGCTCGATCCCGGTGGCGTGATCGCCGTGCACCAGCACGACTCGCGGCCGGCCGTCGCCTATCTGCTGGAGGGAGAGGTCACCGAGATGCGCGGCCGAGACGAGGCGATCACCTACGGCGCGGGGCAGGTCGCCTTCGAGCAGTCCGGGCTCGTCCACTGGTGGGAGAACCGGTCGGACGCACCGGCCACGGTGCTCGTCGTCGACATCGTGTCGAAGGACTGAATGCCACGGAAGACGGGACGGCTCGCCGGGCCTCGCCGTCGACGGAAGACGAGCCCATGACACTCGACCGTCGCGACCACTGGAACAGGGTCTACCTCGAGCGTTCGCCCGGAGAGGTCAGCTGGTTCGAGGCGCGACCCTCGACGTCGCTCGCCCTGATCGAGCGCGCGGGCGTAGACCCGGCAGCCGGAGCGATCGACGTCGGTGCCGGTGCCTCGCCGCTGGCCGGGCTGCTGCGCGAGGCCGGCTACGGCCCGTTGGCCGTGCTCGACGTCTCGGGGGAGGCCTTGCGACGGCTGCGGAGCCGACTCGGCGAGCGGGCCGCCGGCATCGAGTTCATCGAGAGCGACGTCACGAGATTCCAGCCGACCCGTCGCTACGGCGTCTGGCACGACCGCGCCGTCTTTCACTTCCTGACGGACGAGGCCGAGCAGCGCGCCTATTTGGACGTGCTCAAGAGGTCGCTGCAGCCGGGCGGGGCGGTCGTCATGGCGACCTTCGCGCCCGACGGCCCCACGCGCTGCAGTGGCCTCGACGTGCAGCGCCACGACGCCACGTCGCTGGAGGCATTGCTCGGCGCGGAATTCGCGCGGATCGAGAGCCGCGACGTGCTGCACCGGACGCCGAGAGGTGTCGAGCAGCGCTTCGGCTATCACCTGTTCCGGAGGGCCTGATCGGGTGGCGGGCAGCACCTCGTCTCCGGGCGGGCGCGAGCGGCTCGGGCGTCTGGCGACGGATCTCGGCAGGCCGGTCGGGGCCGTGGAGGCCGAAGCGGAGCGGTACTTCCGCGAGCTGCGCACGGGCTTCGGCCGGCTGACGATAGCGCTCAGCATCAGGGCGGGCCGGGCGCTCTGCGGACTCGGCTACTCGCGCATCGATCACGACCCGGGCCAGGTGGAGCGGATGCGCGAGCTGTTCGCTCAGCACCCGACGGTCGTGCTGTCGAGCCACCGCTCCTACCTCGACGGGGGCGCGCTGTCCGTCGGGTTCGCGGATCACGGGCTGCCACCCATGGCCGAGTTCGTCGGCATCAATCTCTCGTTCTGGCCGCTCGGGGCGGTCTGGCGACGCATGGGCGGGATCTTCCTCCGCCGCGGCTCTACAGGGCCCGTGTACCGGTTCGCGCTGCGGGAGTACCTCGGGGAACTGGTCGAGCGACGCCGTCCCCTCCGCTGGTTCATCGAGGGCACGCGCTCGCGCACCGGCAAGCTGGCGCCACCGAAGTTGGGACTGCTCGCCTACGTCGTCGACGCCTATCTCGAGGGCCGGGTCGACGACCTGATGCTCGTCCCGGTCTCGGTCAGCTACGACCAGCTGCACGAGGTGAAGGAGTTCGCGGGCGAGGCGCGCGGCGCGGCGCGACAGGCCGAGTCACTGGGCTGGCTGCTGCGCTACATCCGCGCCCAGCGCGGACGCTTCGGCACCATCTACATTCGTTTCGGCGAACCGGTGTCGGTGCGCGCCTGCCTGGGGCCGCCGGCGGCGCGGCGGCCGGACGCAGCGTCGCACGAGATGGTCCTCAACAAGCTCGCCTTCGAGGTCTGCTTCCGCATCAACCGGGCCACGCCCATCACGGGCAGCGCGCTGGTGGCGGTCGTGCTTCTGAGCGCCCGCGGCCAGCCGCTGTCGCTCTCCGCGATCCGGGTCGCGCTCGAGGGCTACCTGGCCTACGCGCGCCGCCGCGGAATACCGCTGACGCCGGGTGCAGGGGTTGACGATTTGCGCGTGCTGCAATCCACGCTCGGCCGCCTGGAGTCGCAGGGCGTGGTCGCCCGCGAGTCGGGTGCGGAGGCTCCCCGGTACGCTGTGGTGGAGGATGCGCACCTGCAGATCGCCTACTACCGCAACTCGATCGTCCACTTCTTCCTGCCGGGCGCCATCGCCGAGCTTGCGCTGCTGGCCGCCGCGGAAGCACCGCCCGCGGAGCGCGAGGCCCGCCTGTGGCGGGAGGCGTTCGGGCTGCGCGACCTGCTCAAGTTCGAGTTCTTCTTCGAGGACAAGGACGAGTTCCTGGGGACGTACCGCGCCGAGCTCGCCCGCCTCGCCCCGGACTGGCGTGACCGCCTCGACGGCGGGCCGGACGGTGTGCTGGCGCTGCTCGGTGTCGCTGAGACGCTGTCCTCGGACATGATGCTGCGCGCCTTCCTCGAGTCCTACCTCATCGTTGCCGACGAGCTGGCCTCCCGTCGAGACGAGGCGATCGGTCCGGAGGCACCATTCCTTGCGCGCTGTGAGGCCCGCGGCGCCTGCTACTCGAAGGACCGCGTCATCCGGAGTCCCGAGGCAGTTTCCCGGCACCTGTTTGCGACCGGGCTCAAGCTCGCGGTCAACCGCGGGCTCGGCGAGCGCAGGGACGATCTCGCGGCTCGCCGGGCCGCGTTCGCGGCAGAGCTGCGGGACGTGCTCGGTCGCATGGCGACCGTGCGGCAGGTCGCCGTGCGGCGGGTACAGGCGCTGGTGGGTGGGCAGGCGGGGGCCTCAGGCCCGAGCGTCTAGCCACTCGAGCAGGTCGCCGATGACCCGCTCGCGCTCCGGCTCGTTGAAGACCTCGTGATACAGCCCTTTGTAGCGGTGAACGGTCTTGTCCACCGGCCCGAGAAGCGCCAGGACTCCTTCCACGGCGGCGAGCGGAACGAGCGTATCGCCGGTACCGTGCAGCACGAGCACGGGCAGCTCCAGCCGCGGGGCGGACTCCGGGAACGACCTCATGGCCTTGAACAGCTCTGCGAGCGTCCGGGCCGGGATCGGTCCGCGGTATACCAGCGGATCCTGTTCGTAGGCCCGGACCACTTCCGGATCGCGGCTGAGCGCCTCCGCGGGCAGCGTCAGCGCGCCGACGTTCGGCAGCAATGCGGACAGCAGGCGCACGACCACGACCTGCAGCGCGGAAACGTCGTCGCCGGCCGAGAGCGCCGGGGCGGACAGCACCAGCTGGCGTTGGGACTGCGGATGGCACAGCGCGCACGCGAGCGCGATGGCTCCGCCCATGCTGTGGCCGATCAGCGAGAGCGGCAGGCCCGGATTTTCGGCGGCTGCGCGCCGGATCATCGTGTGCAGGTCCTCGACGACCAGGTCGAAGCGCTGGATGTTGGCGCGCCGCCCGGGCGAGTGGCCGTGGCCTCGATGGTCGAGGGCGTAGACCGCGAAGCCGTGCTCAACGAGACGGCCGGCGAGGCGCTCATAGCGCCCGCTGTGCTCGGCGAGCCCGTGGGCGATCACCGCGACGCGAATCGGCGGCTGCCCGGGCAGCCAGCTGCGGCAGAAGAGCTTCGTGCCGCTGGAGCCCTGCAGGGTGTCTTCGAGTCGGCGCATGGCTATCCGCATGGAGTCTCCGGCCAGTTTCGCAGGGCGTCAACGTAGAGCCGGCGAACGGATTCGATGCGCTGCGCGAGCTCGCCGAGCTTCCAGTCGGCGACGTCGATCGGCGGAAGCACCAGCACGTCGACCTTGCCGGGCCGCATGAACCGCGAGTTGCGCGCGCCAATCTCGTCCGCGTTGCGAACGATGACTGGGACGATCGGCACGCCGGCCTCCATGGCCATCCTGAACGCGCCCTTCTTGAACGGGCCGACCTCGCACCCGACGCTTCGCGTGCCTTCGGGCGCGACCAGCATCGAGATCCCCCGCCGGAGGAGCGCGGTGGCAGGCTTCAGCGCCTCGACCGCCGCCTGGCTGTTGCTGCGGTCGACGAAGGCGATGTGCATGAAGCGGCTGGCCGCGGCAAAGATCGGCACGCTCTCCAGTTCCTTCTTGGCCACGGCGCCGAAGTCGCGGCGCACTAGGTTGCCGACGATCTGTGCGTCGAAGATGTTCCGGTGGTTCCAGATGAAGACGGCCGGACGGGTCTCCCAGAGATGCTCCTCGCCCACGACGTCCAGTTCCACCTCGCCGAGGGCGAGGGTGATGTCCGTGAGGGTCGAGGCGATCAGGTTGGCGGCGTCGCGCTTGCGTCCCGTCAGCAGCCTGACGGCGGCGGCACCGAGGAACACCGGCACCGAGCTCGCCGTCGCGGCGAGGTTGCGCAGCACCACGTCGGCCGCCGGGCGGCCGCGGCTCGTAAAGCGACGCATCGGCCAGTGACGGCGGGCTGCGACTCGCGCGAGCTGCCCCTTGGGATTGGTGGGACGCGGGTTGCCGACGAGGTGCATCAGCGCCTCGTCCTCGTCACCGTCGGCGTAGAAGAAGCTTTGCGCGAGATCCACCCCCTGCCCCGCCGCGAACGCCTGCACCGCGCGGGCCTTGTGTTCACCCCACAAGATCGCCCCGGCGGCTCGGCCGGTCAGCTTGCCGCCCTTCACCTCGAGCCGCGTGCACAGCACGTGCGCGATGCCGAGGTGGCGGGCGGCCGGGTCGAGCTGGAAGTGACCGGCCGAGGAGGCAAGCACCAGGGTATGTCCGCGTGCGCGGTGTGCGTCGATCACCTCGCGCATCTCCGGGAAGATGTCCGGCTCGAGCTCGCGGCGGAAGATCCGCTCGCCGAGCGCCTCCATGTCCCTTTCGGCCTTGCCCCGCCACTCGGCCATGCCCTGCTCGATCATGTCGCGCTGCGTGGCACTGCCTGCGGCGGCCTCGAGCAGCATCCGCGCGGTACGTCCGACCTCGGCGACGCCGATCTCCCGCTGCCGCACACGCTCGGCCACGAACGCGAGGACCGAATAACCGGGGATGAGCGTGCCGTCGAAGTCGAAGATCGCCGCGACGGCCGGCCCCGCGGGGCTCGCTTCGATTTCCGCGAGGTGATGGGGCAGTGGCTGCTTTGCCGGCGCGGGCGCTCTCTTGCTGGTGCTCGTCTTCGCCCGCCGCGCCGGCTTCCGGGATCGCTTCGACTTCGCCCGGGCGGTCACGCCTGCAGCTCCGCCTCGAGTCCACGGCCGACGACGGGCTTGCCGACGCGCGGGCGGCCGACCCCGAGCTTGAGCGTCTCGGCGAAGCCCTGCTGCAGGCACCTGCCGAGCAATGGGACGTCGGTGAAGGCGGCCGGATCGATGTTGGCACCGACGAAGCAGGTCCCGGCGAGTGACTGCATGGTGAACATGGCACCCGATCCCGGCGCAGGACCGAAAGCGTAGGACTTCTCGATGCGCGCGCCGGCAAGATAGATCGGCACCGTCGGTCCCGGTACGTTGCTCGCCTGGACGTCCGGCTTGGGTGTCGCCTCCGCGATCGAGCGCCGCAGTCCTTCCGGCAGGCGCGCCAGCACCGGAGCGAGGACACCTATCGCACCGATGGCGGGCTCCGCCCGTCCGGTGCGCACCGCCTCCGCGATCAGCCTGACGCGCTCGAGCGCATCGGGCTCGCCGACGGGCCCGGCCATCAGGATCGCGCCGAAGTAGTTCCCCTCGGCCGGCGCGTCCTCGCTGCGCAGGTTGACGGGAATCGCGATGGGCACGGAAGCGACCCTCTCGCCCATTGCCGCGTGGTACCGGCGCAGCGCGGTGACCAGCCCGGCGAGGTATAGATCGTTGACCGTCGCGCCGATTGCCTTGCCGGCCCGCTTGAAGTCGGCGAGCGGCATCTCGAAGCCCAGGCAGCGCCGCGCGAGGCTGCGCCCCGCGAGCAGCGGCGACGGTTCGCCCTGCGCTGCCATGACCCGGCGCAGCGACCCGAAGTAATCCAGCACGGCCGCGGCGGTCGAGCGCGGCGCGCCCGCGGCGCGCAGCACCGTGCCGGCGACGTCCCGCCAGCGCGTCGTCGCGACGTGGAGCGCGGAAGCCGGCAGGCGACGCAAAGAGCGCTCGAGCAGCTCTTCCGGCGTCACGTCTTCGGGGATCGGCTCGGGGGGCAGCTCACCCTTGTCGGGCGTCCGCTCGGTGTCGATCAGGGCCGCGAACAGCTTGACGGCCCCGATGCCGTCGGTCACCGCGTGACTCATCCTGATGATCGCGGCAGCCTTGCTGCCGCGGAAGCCTTCCAACAGCACTGCCTCCCACAGCGGGCGGTCGGGTTCGAGCGGCGTCACCACCTCCGCCTGCGCAGCCTCCATCAACTCGCGAAGTCCGCCGGGAGCGGGCAGGCGGCCGAAGCGCAGGTGATAGCCCAGGTCGAAGTCGGGATCGACGATCCAGGAGGGCAGGAACAGCGGCACCGGCGGCGCCACGACCTTCTGCCGCATCCGCAGGATCATGCGGCTGGCCCGGTCGAAGGTCGCAACGAACTGCTCGCGGGTCGGCGCCCGGTCGAGCACATACGCCACGGACAGCAGGGCGCGGGTGTGCGGATCCGCATCGCCCCGGAACAGGACGGTGTCGAA
>Ga0209536_100000488_pt1 | contig 64390 bp, 55 predicted proteins | sample DeeMarSeWOR28_12_FD_187461 | JGI IMG/M metagenome (GOLD analysis project Ga0209536, IMG submission 187461) | Marine sediment microbial communities from White Oak River estuary, North Carolina - WOR-2-8_12 (SPAdes) (version 2) | ecosystem: Environmental > Aquatic > Marine > Intertidal zone >...
CGGATGGTCGCCGGCTCGCCCAGTACCGCATTTCGAACGCGGAACTCGGCCTCGACTTCGGCCGGGAGCTGGGCAACTGGGGCGAACTGCGCGCAGGGATCCTGCGGGGCCGCGGCAAGAGCGAGCTCCGGGTCGGCGACTCCGCAGGGGGGTTGCCCCGCACGACCGACTTCGACCGCGGCGAGCTCTCGGCCCGCTTCGGGCTCGACCGGCTGGACAGTGTGTATTTTCCCAGGCACGGCGAGGTGTTCACGCTCGAGTGGAATGGCGGGCGCGAGGGCCTCGGCGCCGACTACGACTCCGACCGGCTGTTCGCGGACTGGCTGCTGGCCCGTTCTCGCGGCAAGAGCTCCTACGTGCTCTGGCTCACGGGAGGGACGACGCTGAGCGGACCGGAAGACGCCGTCCAGGATCTCTACACCCTGGGCGGCCTGTTCAACCTGTCCGGGCTTGCTCCCGACTCGCGGGCCGGCCCGCACTTCGCCATCGGCCGGGCGATCTACTACCGGCGCATCGGGCGCGGTGGCCAGGGCTTCCTCAACGTGCCGACCTACGCCGGCCTGTCGCTCGAGCTCGGCAACGTGTGGGATGACCGCAGCGACATCGGCTTCGGTGCGGCGCGGCTCAACGGTTCGCTGTTCCTTGGACTCGACACGCCGCTCGGGCCCGTGTACCTGGCGGTCGGGGTCGACGAGGGCGGCGGAAGCTCGCTCTACCTGCTGCTGGGCCGTTTGCGCTGAAGATCGGGCGCGCTCGGCCGGAGAGTCTCAGGATCCCTTCCTGATGGGCTCGAACACGAGGGCGGGCTCGTCGCCGATGCGGAAGAATGGATAGCGGCGGCTCATCTCCGTCAGCGCCTCGTCGCGCTCGCGCTCCGTCGCGAACCAGTGCGTCTTCTCCCAGTCGGCACCGACCAGCCTCGCGAAGGGATCCCCAGGAGGCAGGCTGACCCGGATGCCGAAAGGCTTGCTGGAGTACACGGGTCGCCGGAGGTTGTGCGGGTGGCAGATGGTCACGGGTGCGCCGCTCCCTGCTCAGGTCGATGGGCGAGGAAAGATAGCCGAAGTTCGACGTCCCGCCCAGGCGAGCTTTCACGGGAACCGGCGGTCGCCCGCGCCTTCCCGGTCGGCCCATCCCAGCAGTCGGCGGGTGATCACGAGATAGAGCCGCTTGCCGGTCGCCTTCCACAGCCGCGCGTGGGGAGCCGGTGTCGACAGGATACGCCTCTGCCGCGCGCTGAGCCCGGAGGGCAGGTAGGTCCGCTTGTGCTTCAGCAGATGCCGAAGGTCCTCGCGCGCCAGCAGGCGGAACAATCGGGAGCGGCGTCGGTGGATGGCGGCGAGCTGGAAGTCGACGAGCGCCGGGCGGCCCTCGGGAGTTACCAGCCAGTTGGTCTCCTTGGCCAGGTCGTTGTGCGTGACGCCGGCGAGATGCAGCCGCCGCAGCAGCCGCAAGGCCTCTCGGAAATAGGCCGGCTCCGCCGGCCTTGCCTGCTGCATGGGCAGGCCGTCGATGAAGCTGCGGTCCAGTCGCCGGCCATCGAATCCGATCAGCCTGGGCGTGCCCGCCAGGCCGCCGAGGCTCTCGAGCGCGCGGGCCTCCCGGCGCGCGAGCAGGCGCGCCAGCCAGCCCAGTCCCGCTCGCGCGCAGGTCGTGTCGCGACGCACCAAGCACCCCGCGCCGCCCGGCCGCAGGCTCACCGAGCCGAACAGGTCTGCCTTGAGGAGGCGCTCTGGCGGGGGTGTCTCGAGGGGTCTGCCGGGGGCGGACGTGGACATGGCCGGCCGGATCAAGGCATCTGCAGATAGACAGGCCAGCCGAGCTGGATGCGCAGGGCATCGAGCAGCAGCACGAGCAGCCAAAGCCCGAGCACCGAGGCGGCATCCAGGAAAGCCTTGCCGAAGACCGGCAGGTCGACCTCGCGGCGCGCCGGCAGCGCTAGCGCGCCCAGCCGGGGCAGGAGGGGCGGCACCCGTCGGCAATAGTGCCGCCAGCGATCGCCGTGGCAGGCGGCGAGCGTCGCCTCCTCGAGGCGAATCGCGAGCAGCAGCGCCGCGCCGATCGTCGCCGGGAGAGCCACGGTGACCAGCACGCTGCGGGTGGTCAGTCCGATCCCGATCGCCGCGACCACGGACCCCAGGTACAGCGGGTGGCGACACCGTGCGTACGGTCCCTGGTCGACGATCTCGAGGTCCTTGCGGCCGGCGATGAACAGCGACGACCACATGCGCCAGAGGGTGGCCCAGACAACCAGAACGAATCCGAGAGACTGGGCCAGCAGCCCGGCCAGACCTTCCCAGGCGCGGCCGCCGGAAAATGCCACGACCAGCAGGACGAGGCCCAGGACGACCTGCGTGAAACGCAGGCGGCGCGTGCTGGCGGCGGTCACGCGCACCTGCCTGCCGCGCCGCGGCCGGTCGTGCGACGAGCCCGGTGCAGGCTTTCGATCCACCCGCTGTGCCATCGCCGGCAAACGTTCATAATCACTGCCCTGGAAGGCCCGATCGAGGCGCCGGTCGACGCTGCCGCCGGTCGGCCAGACTAAACCATGCGGAGCCACGCTTGAGAAATCTATTGTTGACCGCTCTCGCCGCCGTACTGGCGGCACCGGCCGTACACGCGGCGGAACAGCCCACATTCCGGATCGTTCCACAGGCGGGCTACCGCTTCGGAGGCAGCCTGGAGGACGCCGACACGGGTGCCGGCCGCGACCTGCAGGGCGCAGCCGCGTTCGGCCTCGCGCTCGAGTTGCGCTACGGGGACGACAATCGCTGGCTCCAACTCTGGTACTCGCGCCAGCCCACCGAGGTCGCGGCACCGGATGCGCGCTTCGACGTCGACGTCGACTATCTCCACGTCGGCGGCACGGCCCCGATCGACGACACGGGGAAGGTACAGAGCTACGTCTCGGCAGGGATCGGCGCAGCCCGCTTCTCGCCGTCGGGAGAAGGCCTAGCCAGCGACACGCGTTTCTCCGGCTCGCTCGGGCTCGGCGTGATGGTGCCTTTCTCCGAGCGGATTGCCCTGCGGGTCGAGGCCCGTGCTTACCTGACGCTCGTGGATGCGGACACCTCTTTCTTCTGCCGCACGGACAACGGCGAGGGGCGTTGCGCGATCGTGGCCTCGGGCTCGAGCCTCTTCCAGGCCGAGCTCCTCGCGGGCATTTCCGTCGGCTTCTAGATGGCGCCCGCGCCCCGCCGGGCGCGCGGCGCCGGATCAGCGCTCGATGAACTCGAACAGCTCGCCGCTCGGGCCGCGGACGAGCATCACGCGGCATGGTTCCCCGGCGTCCACGGCGGCGTGCTGGATCACGGACACGACCTGACCCCCGGCCCGGCCGAGCCGGGCGGACAGGGCGTCCAGGCTCGCACAGCGGCAGGAGAAGAGCGAGAGTCCGAGCTGGCCTGGCTGCATGGGATGCCGGAGGGGGCCGGTGGTGCGCTCGTAGAAGTGGACGAGCACGACCTTGCCGGAGGGCTGGCGGCGCTCGCGGTACATCGCGAAGTGAACGCGCGTGCCTTCCGGGACGCCGAACAGCCGGCAGGCGGCGTCGCGGTGCTCGCCCCGGAGCTCGATGTCCGTGGCTTCGTGCACGAAGCCGAGTGCCTCCTCGTAGAAGCGGCGCGAGGCCTCGAGGTCGGCCGTGATGATCGACACGGTCGCCACCTCGCTGAAACCGCCGGCGGCAGGCGCGAAACGCCGCGCGCCGGCCTGGTGGGCGTGTCCGACCATCAAGAGCAGCGGCACCCCGTCGGGCCCGCTCACGATCACTTCCTCCGTGTCGTTCTCGCCGATCTCGAATCGCTCGGCTCTCGACCGGGCCTCACAGCCTCCTGCCGCCATGGCGTCGATCGCCGACTGGATCGGCGGCCCCGTGTAGATGTCGAGCGCCTTGGGGCCCGCGTCGGTGGGTCTGTCCTGTGCGCCCGGGCCGAAGTCGAGGCGGGTCGTGGCCGGGGACGGACCGGGAAAGCGGGCGAGGCGGATTCGCCCCGCGGCGTGACCGTCGGCTGAGAGCGTGACGAGTCGCACGTCCTCGTGCACCGGCAGTTTCCAGGCAGCCAGCAGGTTGACCGACGCGCGAACATCGAGCTCGATTCGGTAGCCCATCCGGTCGCGGAACAGGCGTAGCGCTGCCTCCAGGTCGCTGACACCGACGGTGACGGACTCTATTGCGGAAACCATGGGCCTAGGCGTTCGTTGCTCCAACCTGGGGGCTCCGCAGAATACCTGAGCGCCGCCGCGGGACAAGCCGGGCTTTCCGTCCGCCGGGCGTGAACTAGCCGGCGCGCGGCGGGTCTTCTACGATGCCCGCCCACGCGGGCGAGATCGGCACCGGAAGGAGGCGCCTCGATGGGATGGATGGGAAAGAAGACGACGATGCCCGGCCAGGGTGAAGCGCTGCCGGGGAGGGCGACACCCCTGCCCCTGCCCGGGCGGCACTTCGTCAACGGAAATCCGCTCGAGCCTCCTTACCCCGCCGGCTACCAGGTGGCCACCTTCGGCCTGGGGTGCTTCTGGGGCGCAGAGCGGCGTTTCTGGCAGCTGCCGGGCGTGCACGTGACCGCTGTGGGCTACGCTGGCGGCGCCACGCCAAACCCGACCTACGAGGAGGTCTGCTCCGGTCTGACCGGGCACGCCGAGGTAGTGCGGGTCGTGTTCGACCCGGACAGGCTCTCCTACGAAGAGTTGCTGCGCGCCTTCTGGGAGTCGCACGATCCGACCCAGGGTATGCGGCAGGGCAACGACGTCGGCACCCAGTACCGGTCGGGCATCTACTTCCACGACGAGGCGCAGCGGGCCGCCGCCGAGTCTTCGAAGGCAGCCTACCAGCGGGCGCTTGCGGCGAGCGGGCTCGGCGGGATCACCACGGAAATCCTGCCTGCGCCGGAGTTCTACTTCGCCGAGGACTACCACCAGCAGTACCTGGCGAAGAACCCGGGTGGCTACTGCGGCCTGGGCGGCACGGGTGTCGCCTGCCCGGCGGGCCTCGCTGCCGGCTGAGACCGGTCGCCCCCGCCGGCGCGGGCCTCACTGCTGCGGTGGCTGCCCCGTGGAGCCGTTCGCCGCTTCCGCATCCCCGGTTCCTGCCTGCGCCGCGGCTTCGACCGCCCTTGCCTCGGCCGCTTCCTGCTCCGCCACGTTCTTGAGGCGCGCGAGACCGCGTTCGTAGTCGGCGCCGATCGGGCCGTCGATCATCAAACCCATCCAGCGCATCACGGGGTTCATGCCGAGAGGCATGTCGAAGCTCCAGGTCGCGAGGGTGCCCTCTCCCCGGGGTCGCAGGGTCCATCCGGCGAGCGCCTCACCCTGGCCCTCGAAGGCGAGCCGCACCGTCACTTCGCGGTTCTCGGTCGCGGCGATCACTTCCTGTGATCCGGCGCCCACCTCGGGCTTGTCGCTTCGCCAGGTCATGCGCGCACCGACGCCCGCGGCCGGGCCGGTGAAGTCGTAGACGGCGGCCGGATCGAGGTCCGCCCAGGGCGACCACTCATTGAATCGCTCGAGGCTCGCGATCAGCGGATACACCTCGGCCGGCGAGGCCTCGACGATGGCGCTCCGCTCCACGTGCACGCTCGCAGGAAGGATCAGGAGTCCGACGACGACGAACACCACGACCAGCGCGAGCACGGCGATGAACAGGCCCTTCAGGATCTTCATGAGCTTCCCCTGGTCCGTTACGACGCGCGCCGGTCAGCCGCCGCGGTCGCGGATGTGGCGGATCGTGGGTACCTGCACGCCGAGCCGGTCGGCGGCGACGACGCATTGCTCGGCCGCGTGGTGGAAGGGATTCGGCACGCGCGGTCCCTGCAGTGCCTCGCGGCCGGCGAGCATCCCGCCCAGGTACTGGTACACGGGCGTCGGAAACAGCGCCTGCGTGACGATCCCGGTGAACTCGCGGGGGTCGACGCCGGCCGCGTGCACCAGCGCCGTCGCATCCCGCAGGCTTTCCACCACCGATGCCATCAGGAAGTTTCCGGCCGCCTTGACGACGTTGGCGGCCGAGGGATCCTCGCCAAGGAAGTCAGGGCGTCCGAGGGCATCGAGCAGCGGCCGTACGCGCTCGAAGGCGGCTCTGGGCCCGCCTACGGGAATCACGAGCTTGCCGGACTGCGCAGCCTCCGGAGCGCCGAAGACGGGCGCAGACAGGTAGGACTGACCGATGTCGCGGTGCAGGGCGGCCAGCCGCAGCGCGAGCGCATCGCTGATCGTGCTCATGCAGACGTGGACGAGGCCCGGCACGCCCGTCGAGATGAGGCGGCCGTCGCTGAACAGCGTGGTCTCTACGGCCGCATCGTCGCTCAGCATCGTGATGACCACTTCGGCCTGGCAGGCCTCCGCCGGCGTGCCGACCGGGACGATCGCCTCGGCGGCGAGCGTCTCCATCCGGGAGCGAGTCCGGTTCCAGGCGATGATTTCGTGGCCCGCACGCGCGAGTCGGCGCGCCATGGGCTGGCCCATCGTGCCGAGGCCTATGACCCCGATCTTCATGGCGAGAGGGTTCCTGGCGCGGTCACTGAGGCTCGGCGCCGGGGTTCGGGTCGGCCATCGGGAAGGTCTGGGTGCCCGGGGAGGGAGGTGGGGCCTGTCCGGCCGGCGCGGCGACGGAGGACGTCGAGGACTCCTGGGCGGCCGGAGCCGCCTCGGGCTCCTCGACGCCCCGGGCGGTGATGCGCTCGATCTCCCGGATGAGCGCCGGCGCAGGCTCGGGCGCGAGCGGCGCATCCGCCGCGAGGACTTCCGAGGCCGTCACGCCGGGCTTGCCGTAGAAGCGCTCGTTCGCCTTGTCCCGGATGGCGATCACGCTCCCCTCGAGGGAGACTCCGGCAAAAAGCCCCTGGGCGCGCGAGTAGGAGTAGATCTCAGCATCGAGCGTGACGCTGGTCGCGGCTGTCGCCGACCGGCCGACCGGCCCGGCCACTGCGGAGGCATCGCCGCCGAGGGTGATCTTGCCGTCGCCGATGCCCTCGATGCTCTTGCGGGTCATGAACACGAGCACGATGTCGGCCGTCTGGACCCCGAACTGCCATCCGATGCTGCCCGCACCGATCCCGATGAACAGCGGGTTGCTCCAGCTGCCGTCGCGATGGCGGGTCAGCATGACGCCCGTGCCGCCGCGCCCGCCGATGAACGCGCCGGCCTTGACGACCTCCGGCAGGATCGCTATGCCCTCGGCCTTTTCCAGCAGCCAGTCCGGCACCTGCAGGTCGGGCATCGCCTGGATTTCGCTCAGCACCGTGAGCGACTTCTGGACCAGCTCGCGTTCCTTTTCCTGGGCCTGTGCCGGCATGCCGGCTAGCGCGACGAAGAACAGCAGGGTGGGCGCGATCTTGCGCATGGCGGCTTCCTTGACGTGATTGGGCCCCGCCCAGGGGACACGAAAAGATCCCGCGAGTTCCGCCCTCGCGGCTCCGGCACGTAGTGTAGCCCGTCGACGACAGGACGGGCAGCACGTCTCCTTGCGGCCGACTATCATCTGCCCTTCGGAGTACGTGCCGCGATGAAGTCCGAAGTCCTGTCGATAGCCCTGCCGCTGCTGCTGCTGGCTTCGATGCCCGCGGCGGCCGAGTGGCACCACCGCGAGGCGGCCATCATGGGCACGAGGATCGCGGTCGAGCTGTGGCACGACGATCCGGGCGAGGCCGCCGCCGCGACCGAGGCGGTCCTGGAGGAGATGCACCGGGTCGATGGACTGATGTCCCATTACAGGCCGGAGAGCCAGCTCTCGAGGATCAATGCGCACGCGGCCGAAGGTCCGGTCGCGGTCGACCCCGAGCTCGCGGGCCTGATCGACGAGGCGGCCGGTTTCTCGGAGCGGACCGGCGGCGCCTTCGATATCACCTACGCGAGCGTCGGCTACCTGTACGACTTCCGCGAGCGCCGCCACCCGACCGACGCGCAGATCGAGGCCGGCCTGGCAGCGGTCGACTGGCGTCATGTGATCGTCGACCTCGGGGCCTCGACCGTTCGTTTCACACAGCCGGGTGTGCGCATCGACCTGGGCGGGATCGCCAAGGGCTACGCCGTGGACCGGGCCGTCGCGCTGCTCGCAGCGCGGGGCGTCAGGCATGCGAGCGTGACCGCCGGCGGCGACAGCCGGATCCTGGGCGATCGCTTCGGACGGCCCTGGGTGGTCGCCATCCGGCATCCGGACGACCCGCAACGTTTCATTGCCCGCATTCCGCTCGAGGACGCGGCGATCTCGACCTCCGGTGACTACGAGCGCTACTTCGACGAGGACGGCGAGCGCTACCACCACATCATCAACCCCAGCACGGGACGCAGTGCAGGCGGCCTGCGGTCGGTGACGATCATCGGGCCGAACGCGACCGAGACGGACGCGATATCCACCAGCGTGTTCGTCCTGGGACCCGAGCGCGGCCTTGCACTGATCGAGGAGCTTCCCGACCTCGATGCCGTGCTCGTGCGCAGCGACGGCAAGGTGCTCTACTCCTCCGGCCTCACCCCACCGTAATTGGGGACATTCCTATTTTCCTTTTTCGCGTAAGTCCTTGATTCGACATGACGGCGCGGTGGGAAGAATCAGAGGATCTACTGCATATTCAATAGCTTAGGAGAAAAAGGAAAATAGGAATGTCCCCTAGAACCAGCCGGAGAAGAAGAGCTGGATGACGTTGGCATCGAAGTCGTAGAGCGGTTCGGTACCCGGCTCGACGCCCGTGACCCGCAGATCGCGGAAGTCGTCATAGCCGAAGAGAATGTGGTCGTACTTGAAGGTCAGCGTGCTCTTCTGGAAGAACCGCAGCCAGGGCACCCGGAACGCATAGCTGGCGCTTGCCCCCAGCGAGTGGCTCGTCATCGTCGCGAGTTCCTTGTCCCGTGCCAGGAAATTCTGGAAGTCCTGTCTGGGAAACAGGTCCGAGTAGAAGTCGGCCGCGTTCTGGCTGTAGTAGCGGTAGCGAACGTCGAAGATCCACTTGTCCCGCCACGGGTGCGTGTAGCTGACCTCGCCGGTGTGTCCGCGAATGCCCCACGTGTCCGTGTAGAACCGGTACGCGCCCTGCAGTGCCGCGCGGTAGGGAAGGAAGTAGCGGCCGCGCACTGAGACCGCGTTTCCGGTCCGCGTGCGCGGGTACCTCTCGGGCTCGTAGGCGTAGCCAAGCGCCGAGCCGGCATCGAGATACCGCACGGAGCGGTACGGATTGTTGAGGAACCCCTCCTCGGTGACCGTTTCCCAGGACAGGCCGAGGACGAGATCCTTGGTCGCCACCTGGCTGACGTCGACGCCGTACACGCGCCGGTCGACGCGGTCCTCGAAGGTGTCGTCACCGCGGCGCCGGACCGTATCCCAGCCGCGTGCAAAGGCCAGCGAGACCGTCGTCAGGTCACCGAACATGTCCTGGCTGATGGAGACCCGTGCCGTGTTCGCCTCGTAGTCGTTCTCCTCGCTGTTGGCAAAACCGGCGCGGTAGGTGATCTTGCCCCTCAGGTACTCGAAATCGAGCCCGTACTCGTCACGCTGCTCGGTGTACGGACTGGCGGTCGTGACGACGTCGATCGAGGCGCTCGAGACCATGTCGACGTAGTAGGCGGCGCTGACTGCGTATTTCTCCTCGAACTTCTTGCGAACCAGCACGGAAGGTCCGTCGATGGTCACGCCGCCCCCGTCGTAGCGGTGGTACATGACGTCTGCGCGGTCGTCCTCGAGCACGCCGGCCACCGCCGGCGCGAAGGCCAGCAGCGCCAGGACCGACAGGGCAGGGCGGCTGCGCATGCCCATGGCTCAGTTGCAGCCGCAGCCGCCGCCGGCGCCGCCAAGGGCGCCACGGGAGCCCTCGCGGGACTCGTAGACGTGCCGCATGTAGGACGAGGAAACCGGATCACGATCCCAGGACATGATCGGGTCGGCGAGCCGTTCGCGCTCGTAGGGCTTGACCCAGGGCTCGACCCGGCCGCAACCTGCGGCCGCGAGGCCGAAGACCAGCAGCAGGCTTGCACGCACGAAGGTCATGGCACCTCGCGCAGCATGGCGCGCACCTGGTTCAGGTACTCGTTCTCGTCGCCTGGCTTGTAGGCCCGGTGGAGCCATCGGACGTTGCCCTTGCGGTCCACGATCAGCGTGGTCGGCATGGCGGACACGCCGTAGGCACCGCTCACGTCGTTGGCGCGGTCCCAGGCGATGGGGAACGAGATCGGAGTCTTCGCGAGGAACCTCTCGGCGTCGGCGGTCTCGGTTTCGACGTTGATCCCGACAAGCGTGAAACCCATCGGCCGGTACTTGCGGTACATCTCGTCGAGCACGGGAAATTCCTGCCTGCAGGGGCCGCACCAGCTCGCCCAGAAGTTGATCATGACGACCTGGCCTCGCAGTTCCTGCAAGCTGACGGTGCCGCCATCGCGGGTCGGCAGCGTGAAGTCGGGGGCCGGCTCCTTGCCCGACTGTCCGGCGAGGGCGGGCAGGGTGCCCGGGAGCGCCATGGCGATGGCGACGGCGGCGGCGGTGATGATGCGTCCTGCGAGCATGGCCAGGTCCTCCGGTTGCTCAGAAGAAACCCGTCAGGGAGACCGTCGCCTCGAAGTTGTGCGTCTGCTTGTTGGTGCCCACGACGTCCACCTCGAGGATGTGGTCCCTGACGTCGAGGTGTGCCGCCAGCCAGTCCTTGATCAGTACCCGCGCTCCGGCGCCGAGCGTGACCGTGAACCGGTCGTCGCCGGCGAAGGTCGTGCTGCCGGCGCCGGCCGTCAGGTACACGGCGCTGTTGTAGGCGCGCGTGCCGCCGAGGAACACCTCTCCGGGAAGGACATTCCACCCGAAGCCGACGCTCCAGTACTTGAACTTCCTCTCACTATCGGTCAGCAACGGCGCGCTGCCCGACAACCGCTCGTAGCTGGAGATCCCCGCGTCGGCGGTGCCATAGAGGGCCTCCGCGAAGAAGTCCTCGCTGATGTGGTACGCGAGGCGCGCGCCGTAGACGATGTTGACCTCGAAGTCTTCCACCGACAGCGACCCGGCGTAGGCGCCGACTTCCCAGTTCTCCGTGTCGATCTTGGGCGGGCGGACCTCGCGGCGCTCGACCTCCGGAGTGATCACCGAGTCGTCGCCGGCTGCTGCCACCGTCTCGCCGTCCTCCATGGGCGTCTCGTCGCCCCGCAGGCCGGCACATCCGCCGAGGGCGACGAGGCCCGTCAGAAGAAGAATCCGAAACCGAGCTTCCATTCGTCTGCTTCCTCGTTGTCGTCGCGATCCGTGAAGACCACGTACTTGTCGTACTCGCCGCGCAGGATGAAGCGGCGGGAAAGATAGGCCTTGAAGCCGATGCCCACCCACGCGGTCTGGTCGGTGCGTTCCGGGGTGTCGACCAGCGACGCTTTCGGGCGGATGCGCAACACTCCCGTGCCGATCGTGACCAGCGGCTGGATACGCCAGTCCGGGCGGACGACGTGCGCCAGCCCGATGCCCGCGAGCTGGCCGTCGGAGAAGCTGCCGAGCACCTGGGATATCCGCAGCTCCACCGCGAGGTGCGGGTTCAGTGCGTAGGAGCCGTAGGCGGCGATGACGTTGGCGCCCTCGAAGTCACCCCCCAGCACGCCGAGCTCGCGCCGATGCTCGCCGAACTGTTCGCGAGAGGGATCGTCGATCGGCAGGGCGACGCCCGCCGGCGTCAGCGTGGCCGTCATCTGGGAGATGTGCACCCAGCCCTCGCGATCCCGTTCGTCACGCACCTTGAACCAGTCGGTGCGTCGCTTCAGGACCCGGACCTGCTGGCCGCGTGGCACGACGTGGGTGACCGGGTAGCCACGCCCCGGGCCGGTGTGCAGTTCGATGAACGGGTCGGCGACGGTGACCGTGACCGGGGAATCGTCGGCCGCGACCGGGCCCAGCGGCGCCACGGCCAGCAGCAGAGCGAGCAGTGCCTGTCGCACGCGTTCAGTCCGCCGGGGCCGCGAACGGGTCGTTGTAATACTGCCCACCGATGTCCAGCCATTCGGCGATGAGCCGCAGTTCCGCACCCGAAAGGAAGCCCACATGGGTGCCGCCCGCGTCAAACCGGCTGAAGAAGCGCTCCGACGCCAGCGCGCCGTTGCCGCTCATGGAAGGGGGAACCTCCACGGCTACGAACGTCGGCTCGCCGGTCACGGGATCCGGCGGGCCCGGCACCAGGACATCTTGCAGCGCGCCCATGTTAACCGCCTGCGCGTTGTCCGTGAACAAGAGCTCACGGTAGGAGACGAAGTGATCCGCCTGCTCGGGCGACGGCTCTCTCCGCAGGTCGAGCTGGCCGGCGGGCACGCGCACGGCGCCGGCGGCATCCACCGGGCTGTGACAGGAGAGGCAGGTCCTGTCCTGCAGTACCGTCACGCCATCGTCGGCGAGCACCAGGCGCGGGACCTCCCACAGCGGCTGGATGTGATCGGGGTAGTGAATGACGATGCGGCACAGTGCGGACCACCGCTGCTGGCAGTCGGCGCGCACCGGAGCCGGCGTCTGCAGGTCTGCGTAGCGGAGGGCGTAGGACGGGTCGGGATCGCGGCCCGCCGCGGCCGGATCCGTCCACACATCCTCGAACTCGACGTCGACCGAGGGGATCATCGCCGCACAGTCGGCCTGGCAGCTGATGCGGGATCGGGTCTCCGCCATGGTTTCGCCCTGGTCGGCGAACAGCGCCGGGTCGGTGTTCGGGAAAGGCTGCCCGGTCGTCGGCGCGCCCGGGTTCGCGGCAGCGAACAGCCCGCTGCGTCCATGCGACACCGGCGGCGCATCCGCGGGCTGCGCCGCCGCGGGAACGTGGCAGCCGTTGCAGGTGAGCGTCTCCCCGGCGCGCAGCTGCAGCCAGTTGAGATGTCGTGGCGAGATGCGCCGGCCATTGCGGTCGAGGACCGTGATGCCGAAAGGAACGTCGGCCGGAAGCCTGATCTTCACGGACCCGTCCGGCTCGACCGGCGCGTAGCCCAGGATCTCCCGCATGCCGCGGCGGCCCGCGACGCCGAAGGCCGAACCGCGGAAGTCGCGGACCTCGTCGTCGGGAAGGCCGACTGCCTTCTCGATGCGCACGAACCTAGCCGGGCGCTCGTCCGCCGTGACCTGGGCCGGGTCCCGCAGCGCCGTGATGCCCGAGGGTGCGGTGTCCTCGCCGTCCACGTCGTAGACGCTGCGGATGTGCAGGATGCCGACGTTGTCGGCCGCGAGGTCCGGATCGAAATCGAGGCCCGGCACCGCGTCGAGGATGACGGGCGGCCGCGGGTCGCGCGGCGCCAGCGCCACGACGTCGGTGAACATCGAGCCTTCCTCCGGCCCGAACACCGGTCGCTGGGTCCCGTCGCGGGGGTCCCACACGAAGATGCCGTAGAGCGGCGGCGCGGGAGCCGCCGCCGGGTCCGCGAGCCGCTCGGCGCTGCACGGCTGCGTGCGCCCGTCGATGATCACTCGGCAGACGGACCAGCTCGTGAGCAGCCGGTCCGTGCCGTCCCAGAGCGGGTAGACGGCGGCGTATCGCCCACCGGGCGAGGGACCCGGCACCGTGCGCACGTCGTTCGCGGTCAGCTTGCGTTGTGCCGGACCCGCGAGCCCGGCGCTGGCAAGCGTCGCCTGCGAATTTTCCACGTAGGTCGCGGTGTCGATCAGGACGGCATCTCCGCCTGCATCGGTGCCGTCGAAGGGCCGGATGAGGCTCACGACCTGTCCGTCGGCTCGTGCCCGGGGCTCGAGGAACTGCACCGTGGAGTCCTCGCTGCCGGTGTCATGGCTGTTTGCGCCGTAGAGCAGTTCCAGCCGGCTGCCGTCCGGGTTGACGCTGTAGAGGTGGATCGAGCTTCCCGAGGCGTTTTCCCAGCGCGAGAACACGATGCGTCCGTCGGGCATGACCGAGGGATCGAGATCGTGGCTCTGGTTGAAGGAGATCTGCCGGATACCCGAGCCGTCCTCGTTCATGACGTGCAGCACGAAGGCCCACTCGTTCCGGTCCTCGTCCAACGCGGCGAACTGCGGCTTGCCCTCGTCGATGAGGATGGCGCGCGACTGCCGCTGGCGCGTGGAGGAAAAGACGATCCTGCCATCGGGCAGGTAGTGCGGGGCGACGTCGTGCCCTTCCTCCGCCACGAGGTCCGACGCGATTACGCGCCTCAGCAGGTCGCCGTCGAGGTCGTATTCGTAGACGTTCCAGGTCGGCTGCTCGCTCTCGGGCGCGCCGTCCACTGCGGGCGCGCGCATGGAGAACAGCAGGCGCCGTCCGTCGAAGGAGACGTCGAGGTCGCGCACGTCCCACTCGCCGTTCGTCAGGCCGAAGGTCAGGTTACGTTCCGCCGCAGCAGGTGCGGCACGGTCACGCAGCCAGACGTCGGCGCCCGGCTCGAAGCTGCGCAGCTCGCGGACGTCCTCGTCCTCGGAAGGCAGCGGGCGCTTCACGTACGCGATGGGAATGTCCAGCACCACCGGATCGGGCGACTGCGAGTCGCCGATGTTGATGCCGCCCTCGCCGCCGCTCGTGCAACCGGCGAGCAAGACGGCCATCATCGCGGCGCAAGCGATTGCAGGAAACGTGATGCCCGTCGCAACGTCCGCGGTGGTCGCCGCCGGGACGCTCCCCGCACCGGGCATTTCGCAGACGCGATCACAGTTTCGGCGCAACATCGATTCCTCGCTCCACTTCTCGCGCACCAGCCACGCGCACTGCGACCGCGCCGAGCCTACCGTGAAGACACGTGCAGTGGAATGTCGCCGATCGGAGACATTACGGCCGCGCGATTGCGTCGATATATTCGACCGCGACATCGGATCGCCGCGCGTCAACGGAGCACAGAAATGCAAACGGACCTTCACTGGCCGTTCCAGAGATCGACGAGTGCCGTGCTGCTCGCGCTCGTGCTGTCCGTGACAGCCGCGGCACCCGCCGTCGCCGGTCCCCGTGAACAGGCCAGGCGCATGCACGACCGAATTGCCGGCGTTCCGCCTGAGGGCGCCGTGCTCGATGCCATGGAAGCGGAGATCGCTGCTGGTCGTGCCGTCGAGGCCGCCGCGATGGCCATGGAGGACCCCGCCTTCTACTCCGTGACGCTCAAGAACCTCGCCACGCCCTGGACCAACCGCGACCGGACCGTGTTCGCCCCGCTCAACGACTATACGGCGACCTTCATCGGCATGGTCCGCGACGACCGCCCGATGAACGAGCTCTTGTCGGCAGACATCCTCTACGTCGGCGACGGCGTGTCCGGCGTTCCGTCGCCGTCCGCGTCGAGCAATGCCCACTTCGAAGAGCTCGAGGCGCGCCACGTCGACCTCAAGACGGCGCTGCGACCGACCACCCAGTCCGCCGCCTACGGCATCCCGCCGGCTGCTGCCGCCGGCGTGATGACCACGCGCGCCGCTGCGGAGGCGTTCTTCGTGGCCGGCACCAATCGCGCGATGTTCCGGTTCACGCTGCTCAACCACCTTTGCAGCGACCTCGAGGAGCTGCAGGACACTTCCCGGCCCACCGACCGCATCAGGCAGGACGTGAGCCGCAGTCCGGGCGGCGACAGCAGGCTGTTCCTCAACAACTGCGTCGGCTGCCACTCGGGCATGGACCCGATGGCCCAGGCCTTTGCCCACTACGATTACGACGAGACGCAGGGACGCATGACCTACACGGGCGGGCAGGTCGTGCCGAAGTACTTCAACAACGAGGAAACCTTCCGTCCGGGATTCGTGACGCCGGACGACAGCTGGACCAACTACTGGCGCGCCGGGCCGAACGCCCTGCTCGGTTGGGAGCCGTCGTTGCCCGGCGCCGGTTCCGGCGCGGCGTCCCTGGGCCGCGAGCTCGGCAACAGCCAGGCCTTTGCGAGCTGCCAGGTGGAGAAGGTGTTCCGGACGGTGTGCCTGCGGCCACCGAACGACGCAGCCGACCGGTCCCAGGTCGAGTCGATGGTCTCGAGGTTTCGCGCGAACGGCTACCGGTTGAAGCAGGTATTCGCGGACGCCGCGGCCTGGTGCATGGGCGAGTGAGGAGGAGGGACGGCATGGTCATCGAACGCAGTCCCTCGGTCTTCCGCGCGGCCCGGGCCGGGCTCGCCCTCGTGATGGTCGCCGCCGTGTCGGCGTGCGGGGGCGGTGCACCGACGGTCGAGAATCCGGTCACCTCGGCACCGCCGGTGGTCGACTACAGCGGGCCCGCACCGGTGAGCCAGGACGTGCAGTCCTTCAAGATCAACGTCTGGGACAACCTCAAGGGCTCGAACCGCTGCGGAGCCTGCCACGGCACCGGCGGCCAGCAACCGCCGTTCGTCCGCAGCGACGACGTCAACCTGGCCTACGAGGCAGCCAACACGGTCGTGAACCTGGGAGATCCTGCGGCCTCGCGCATGGTCCAGAAGGTCGGCGAGGGCCACAACTGCTGGCTCGCGAGCGACGCCGCCTGCGCGGATCAGCTGACGGTCTGGATACGCAACTGGGCCGGGGCGACCGTCGGCGGTTCGACGGAGATCGTGCTTCAGCCGCCACCGCTGCGCGACGTGGGCGCGACCAAGTCGTTCCCTGCGGATGCCGGCGAGTTTGCTTCCACCATCCATCCGTTGCTGACGGAGTACTGCTCGCGCTGTCACGCCTCGGCCGCGGCGACGCCGCAGTCGCCATTCTTCGCAGAGAGCGATCCCGACCTCGCCTACGCCGCAGCCCGCGCGCGCATCAACCTGGACAACCCGGCCGACTCCCGGTTCGTGGTCCGCCTGCGCAGCGAGTTCCACAACTGCTGGAGCGACTGTTCCGGCAACGCGGCGGAGATGGAGACCGCGATCCGCGCCTTCGCGGACGGGATTCCTCTCACCCAGGTCGATCCCGCCCTGGTCCTGTCGAAGGCGCTCGTCCTGTACGACGGCACCATCGCGAGCGGGGGCAACCGCTCGGACGCGGCCCTGATCGCCCTCTACGAGTTCAAGACCGGGACCGGCGCCGTCGCCTACGACACGAGCGGTGTCGAACCGGCCGTCAACCTCAACCTGTCGGGAGACGTCACCTGGGTGGGGGGCTGGGGCGTCAACGTCCGCGGCGGCAAGCTGCAGGGTTCCACCGCCTCGAGCCGCAAGCTGCACGACCTGATCAAGGCGACCGGCGAATACAGCCTCGAGGCCTGGGTCGCACCCGCCAACGTCGTGCAGGAAGAGGCCCACATCGTCGGCTACTCCGGCGGGACGATGGCCCGCAACTTCACGCTCGGCCAGACGATGTACGACTACGACTTCTTCGGCCGCAGCAGCACGACGGACGCCAACGGCGCGCCCGAGCAGTCGACGCCGTCTGCGGAGGAGGTGCTGCAGGCGACGCTGCAGCACGTCGTCGCGACCTACGATCCGGTGAACGGCCGAAGCCTGTTCGTGAACGGGACACGGGTCACTGGGCCGGACCCGCAGGGCGGGGGATCGCTGGCCGACTGGAACGACACGTTCGCGCTCGTGCTGGGCAACGAGGTGTCCGGCGACCGACCGTGGCAGGGAGTCATCCGGCTGGTGGCGATCCACAACCGCGCCCTGACTCCGGAGCAGGTGGCACAGAACTTCGAGGCGGGCGTCGGCGAGCGTTTCTACCTGCTGTTCAGCGTTGCGCATCTCGTAGACGTGCCCGAGTCCTACGTGATGTTCGAGGTGAGCCAGTTCGACAGCTTCGCCTACCTGTTCGACAAGCCCGTGTTCATCAGCCTCGATGAGTCGGCGCGCCCGGACGGATTGCGGATCAAGGGAATGCGCATCGGCGTCAACGGCGCCGAGGCGAAGGTCGGGCAGGCCTACGCGCCGCTCGACGTCGTGGTCAATGCCGCCGGCTACGACCCTGCCGCAGGCTTCCCGTTGTCCCCGGTTGGAACGGTCGTCGCCCTCGACAAGGGTCCGGCGCTCGACCAGTTCTTCCTGACCTTCGAGCAGCTCGGCGACCAGACGCACGTTCACACGGAGCCTGTGCCGCTCGCGCCGCCGCCCCCGCCGGACGGCGAGCCGCTGCCGCAGCTCGGCCTGCGCACCTTCGAGGAGATCGCAGCCACCATGGCCGAGGCGACCGGCGTGCCGCGCTCGGAGCCCCTGGTCGATGAGACCTACCGGCGGGTGCGAGAACAGCTCCCGACGGTCGAGAGCATCGAGGGGTTCCTGTCCGCCCACCAGGTCGGCGTGGCGCAGCTCGCGATCGAGTTCTGCAATGCGCTGGTGGACGACCTTCCCCGGCGCAGCGCGTACTTCCCCGGGTTCGACTTCGCCGCACCGGCAGGGCAGGCCTTCGACACGGCGGCCGAGCGCGATCTCGTCGTCGGACCGTTGGTGGCGCGCGCCGTCGGGACCGGGCTGGCCAGCCAGCCTTCGCTCCCCGAGGTGCGCGCCGAGCTGGACGGCCTGATCACGCGACTGACCGCCTGTGGCGCGGGATGCGCGCCGGACCGCACCGCGACGATCGTGAAGGCGAGCTGTGCCGCCGTCATCGGTGGCGCGAGCACGTTGATCCAGTGACGCGATCGCATCGGACACGATGCCGAGGACCCGAGACATGCTGAGGAAACGCAGACGCGGCCCGCTCCATCCCGACGAGCCACTCCGGCATCCGGATCATCCCGTGCCGGTCACCCGGCGCCAGTTCATCGCCCAGGGGCTGATGGGCGGCCTCGGAACGGTGATCGCGCCGGGCGTATTCAGCCTGTTCGCGAATCCTCGCCTGGCGGAGGCAGCCCTGTCGCCCGACCTCGAGGCCCTCAAGCAGAGCTGCGGCATCGCGGTTCAGGGTGCGGGCAGGATTCCTTTCATCTGCATCGACCTGGCCGGAGGAGCCAACATGGTCGGCTCCAACGTCCTGGTCGGCGGCAGGGAAGGCCAGCTCGACTTCCTGAGCGCGGCGGGCTATGCCCGGCTCGGACTGCCCGGCGACATGGTGCCGAACGCGCCCAACCCCGGGAGCGTGACCAACGACTGGATCGACGAGCAGCTCGGCCTGCGCTTTCACTCCGACAGCGCCTTCCTGCGCGGGATCGTCGACCGCATCGGTCCCGGGACTGCGGCGGGGATCAACGGTGCCGTGATCCCGGCGCGGTCCGAGAACGACACCGGCAACAATCCCCACAACCCGATGTACGGCATCTACCGCGCCGGGGCCGACGGCGAGCTCCTGACGCTCGTGGGCTCGCGCAGCTCGGAGTCCGGCGGAAACTCCATGGCCCCGGCCTCCATGGTCGACGTCTCGGCCCGTCCGACCAAGATCGATCGCACCAGCGACGTCACCGGGCTCGTGGACACCGGCAAGCTCGTCGGCCTGCTCGACCAGGACGACGCGGTCGCCGTGATGGAATCGATTCAGCGGCTGTCCGATCGCAAGCTCGAGCGCGTCGACACCGGCATCACGCGCGATGCGGTGATCAAGGACCTGGTCCGCTGCAACTACGTGAAGGCGGCCGACCTCACCGACCGCTACGGCGATCCCTCCGCCCTCAACCCCGAGCTGGATCCGGACATCGTCGGTGCCGGCGGGATCTTCAGCCGGGACGAGTTCGACGGCGACGCGGAGTTCCGCAAGACCGCCGCCGTCATGAAGCTCGTGGTGAACGGCTTCGCCGGGGCGGGCACGATCACGATGGGTGGCTACGACTACCACGGGCAGGGACGGGCCACGGGCGAGCTGCGCGACTTGCGCGCCGGCCGCTGCATGGGCGCATGCCTCGAGTACGCCGCACGCCGCGGCGTGCCGCTCATGCTGTACGTCTTCAGCGACGGCTCGCTCTCGGCCAACGGCCAGGTCGACAACTCGGCCGAGGGCCGCGGCAAGTTCATGTGGACCAGCGACAACCAGCAGACGGCAGCGTCCTTCTTCCTCGTCTACGACCCGCGCGGGCGGCCGCAGCTCTACAGCGGCGACGGACGTCCGGCCGAGCAGCACCGCCAGATCGGCTGGTTCCGTCCGGACGGCTCGGTGGAGACCTCCTCGACGCCGGCATCGAACAACGTGAACCTGCTGGTCGAGACGGTCGTTCTCAACTATCTCGCGCTGCACGGCGAGCAGGGGCGCTTCGCGAGCCTGTTCCCCGGGCACGGACTCGGCGGCACCAGCCTGCAGGACAGCCTGGTCGCGTTCAATCCGATCGTGGACGGGCGCATCTAGCGGGGCGGGTGCGCCGAGTCGCGCGTGCGTTCGTCGCCGAAGTGCGACGGGCGTCTCGTGCTTTCGTCCCGGGAGCTGTGGCAACGTTATGTAACGTGCCGGTCGCACCCTGAGGCACGTTGCGACCGGGCAAGGAAGGCGACGGCGGCAGCCGCGGAGGAACGAGGATTGAGGCGGAAGCGGGCGCAGCGACGGGCCGGGCGGACACGCGGCGCCGTGTGGATCGCGACGGCGGGAGCCTGCGTCGCGCTCGCGTGTTTCCCCGACGTTGCGCGGACGGACGTCGTGCCTCCGGCGGAGGCACCCGACTTCGCACTCAAGGCGCTCGACGGCAGGAACTACCGCCTGTCCGAGTATCGCGGCGAGGTGGTTGCGCTCGTGTTCTGGGCGAGCTGGTGCGGAGGCTGCCGCCGGGAACTCGAGCGACTGGAGCGGTTGCAGGGGACGTACGGCGAGGCAGGCCTGAAGGTGCTCGGCGTGATCCTCGACGAGGCGCCGGACGACGCCCGGGGCGTGGCGGACGGCATCGGGGCCGGATTCCCACAGCTGCACGATGCGGCCAAGTCGGTCAGTCGCGTCTACCGCCCGGCTTCGCTGCCGGCGACGCTGCTGATCGGACGGGACGGCGGGGTCCGTTACCGCTACGGCGAACTGGACTCGCGCGCCGAGCGCGCGATGCTCGGCGAGCTGCGCAGGCTGCTCGACGAATAGGAGACGACGCATGCCCATAGACAGCCCGGGAATCGCCCAGGCCTACCTTGCGACGAGCCGGGGCGAGGGTCGCGGGCGCGCCGCGCCGCGGGCCGGTCCGGCCGCGAGGCTTCCCGTGTGGCCGCTGCCGTTGCTCGGCGTGGCGCTGCTGCTGCTCGCGTCCCTGTCCGTGGCCCAGGAATCGGCCCGCGAGGAGTTCCGTGGCCTGGACAGCGAGGTGCAGGCGCTGAGCCAGGAAGTCGTCGACCTCAATCGCGACCTGTTCATCCTGGAAGAGGAACTCCTGTTCCCGGCCAACACACAGGTCGCGGTGTTCGTCTCAATGGACACCGGCACCTTCTTCGCGCTCGATTCCGTGAAGATCGTGGTCGACGGCAAGGAAGTGTCGAACTACCTGTACACGCAACGGGAGGTCGACGCGCTGCAGCGGGGCGGCGTGCATCGCGTCTGGCTCGGCAACCTCAAGGCGGGCGCGCACGAGCTCACGGCGTTCTTCACCGGACAAGGGCCGCACGCACGCGACTACACGCGCGGGACCACGCTCGAGATCGACAAGGGGGTCGGTCCCAAGTACGTGGAGCTCAAGATCAGCGACCGGGTGCAGAAGCTGCAACCCGAGTTCGTCGTGAAGGAGTGGGAGTAGGACCTTGCACATCCTGCGGGTGACCGCGCTGCTCGTCGCGGCGGCTTCGGCCGCCGCGTCCGCGTGGGCACGACCGGCGCCGGTGGAAGGCACGCTCGCACCGGTGGACATCCGGGACCTTCACTACGGGGATGCGCTCTTCCACTTCTTCCAGGACGACTACTTCGAGGCCATCGTCAGGACCGAGGCCTATGGCGAGCAAGGCAGGCTCGGGCCGCACCGCGAGGACGCCGAGCTCCTGCTCGGCGGGTTGTACCTGTCTTTCGGACAGCACGCCCGCGCCGTCGACGTGTTCCAGCGACTGCTGGCACGCGACTCCGTTCCGCCGTCGGTGCGGAGCCGGGCCTGGTTCCACGTGGGCAAGGTGCTCTACGCGCGCGGTTACTTCGAGGAGTCGACGGACGCATTGCGACAGGCCGGCGACGACCTGCCCGCGGCGCTCGCCGCGGAGCGCGGGCTCCTGCTCGCACAGGGACTCATGTATCGCGGCCGGTACGACGAGGCGATCGCCAGCCTGGAGGGCTGGCAGGCGCCGCCGTCCTGGAAGGCCTACGGCCAGTTCAACCTCGGCGTGGCGCTCGTACGTGCCGGCCGCCGCGACGAAGGCCTCCGGCTCTTGGACCAGGCCGGCCAGGTCGATGCAGGGACGGAGTCGCTGAAGGCCCTCCGGGACAAGGCCAACGTCGCGCTCGGCTACGCGCAGCTGCAGGCCGGGCAACCGGCTGCTGCACGCGCTGCGCTCGATCGAGTGCGCCTCGCCGGGTCCCAGTCGAGCAAGGCGCTGCTCGGTGCAGGCTGGGCGGACGCCGCCCAGGAGCACTATGCGGAGGCCCTGACGCCCTGGCTCGAGCTGCACGGCCGCGGAATGCTCGATGCGGCCGTGCAGGAGTCCTATCTGGCCGTACCCTACGCCTATGCCCGCCTCGGGGCCGATCGGCAGGCAGCCGAGTACTACGAGTCGGCGATCGAGGCTTATACGCTCGAGAAGCGCCGCCTCGAGGAGTCGGTTGAATCGATTCGCGCCGGACGCATGCTGCAGGCCGTGCTGGCTTCGGCAGACGGCGGCGGGGACGGCTCGGGCTGGTTCTGGCAACTGTCGACGCTGCCCGATGCTCCCGAGTCACGCTATCTCTATCACCTGCTCGCGGGCAACGAGTTCCAGGAAGCGCTCAAGTACTACCGGACCCTCGACTTCCTGGAGCGCAACCTGGTCCGCTGGCGCGAAAGCCTGTCGGCCTACGCCGACATGGTCGATGCGCGCCGCAGGGCCTACGCCGAGAGGCTGCCGGGGGCGGAGCAGCGACTCGCGCAGGTCGGCATCGAGGAGCTCGACTCCCGTCGCGATGTTCTCCACGCGCGCTTCGCCGCCGCGGACCGCGGGCCCGCAGGCGCCGCGGCCCTCGCCACCGAAGACGAGCTCCGCCTGTTCGACACGATCGAGCGAGTCGAGGCCGGCCTCTCGGCGCGCCCGGAGGATCCCTCGTTCGAGGATGCGCGGGACAAGGCCAGGCTGGCACGCGGCGCGCTCACCTGGCGGCTCGAGGCAACGCGGAAGGAGCGCGCCTGGCGCGTGCGGCGTGCCCTGCGCGAGCTCGATGCAGAGCTGTTCGACGCGCGGACGCGGTATCGCGCCGTCACGGCCGCCATCGAGTCCGTCCCGGCACGCAACGAAGAGTTCGCCCTGCGCATTGCCGCCGTCCGGCCGAGGATCGAGGCGCTCTCCACCCGCGTCGTCGCCGTGCGCGAGCGGCAGGGCAGGCTGCTCGCGGAGCTGGCCGTCCGCGAGCTCGAGGCGCAGCAGGTGCGCCTCGACGAGTACGCGGTGCAGGCCCGCTATGCGCTGGCGGCCCTGTACGACCGGGCGCTCGCCTCGGCGCCGCAGGGAGGCGAACCGTGACCCGCCTGCCCGCGATTCACGTTCTTCTGCTCGCACTGGCAATCGCCGGCGTGCCGGGTCACGGCGCGCTCGCCGGGGAAACCGAGCGCACGCTCGAGGACCTTCGGCGCGAGCCACCGCCGATCCGTGCCGGGGAGAGGGTCGCGCCGGATGCGCAACGCGCGCGCGAGCTCTATCGCGGGTTCCTGCAGCTCGAGGGCGGCGACCCGGAGCTGCGTCGCGAGGCGCTACGCCGGCTCGGCGACCTGGAACTCGAGGCAGCCGAGGCGGCGCGTGCGGAAGGCGCATCGCCGGACGCGGGCCGGGTCGAGACGGAGGCCGCGATCGCAATCTACGTCCGGCTTCTCGAGGAGGACCCGCACTATCCGCGAAGCGACGAGGTGCTCTACCAGCTGGCGCGAGCCTGGGAAGCCCAGGGCGAGCCTGACCGGGCGCTCGACTATCTCGGCCAGCTCGTGGCGCGCCACCCGGCCAGCCGCCACGGTGACGAGGCCCAGTTCCGGCGCGGCGAGATCCTGTTCAGCGCGCAGCGCTGGCGGGAAGCCGAGGAGGCCTACGCCGCCGTGATCGCCTCGGGCGAGACGTCGGAGTTCTTCGAGCAGGCGCTGTACAAGCACGGCTGGGCGATGTTCAAGCAGTCGCAGGTCGAGGCGAGCGCCGCGTCGTTCCTCGCGCTGCTCGACCGCAAGCTGGCCTCGGACCCGGGCAGCGACGGTGCAGTGGCGCTCGAGGCGATGTCGCGAGCGGATCGCGAGATGGTCGAGGACACGTTCCGTGCGCTGGCAATCGAGTTCGCTGCCATGGACGTGCAGCAGGGGCTCGATGCCGCTGTGGCCGCGCATGGTTCCCCGCCGTACGCGTGGATGCTGTACGGCTCGCTCGGCGACATGCTCGTGGAGAAGGAGCGGTTCACGGATGCCGCCGACACCTACCGCGCGTTCGCGCGGCGGGACCCTGTTCACCGGCGTTCACCCGAACTCCAGGCGCGCGCCGTCGAGGCCTACCTCGCCGGCGGCTTCGCCGACCTCGCGCTCGAGGGCAAGCGCGAGTTCGTCCGGCAGTACGCATTCGACGGTCCGTTCTGGGTCGGGCGCGAGCGCGACGATGCGCCCGAGGTCGTGGCGCAGCTCAAGGCGCACCTGCAGGACATGGCCCGCTACCACCATGCGCTCGCCCAGGCGAGCGGCGCGCCGGCCGACTACCGGGAGGCAGCCGACTGGTACCGGGACTACCTGCGGTCCTTCCCCGACGAGCCCGATTCCGCGGAAACGAACTACCTGCTGGCCGACACCCTCTACGAGAGTGGGTCGTTCGGCGAGGCCGCGCTGGAGTACGAGCGTACGGCCTACGGCTATCCGCCGGGCGAGCGCTCGGCCTCCGCCGGCTACGCCGCGCTCGTCTCCTTCGACCAGGCCGAGGCCGTGCTGCCGGACGGGGAGGCGAGGGCGGCGTGGCACCGCCAGGCCATCGACAGTGCGCTGCGCTTCGCGGACACGTTTCCCTCGCACCCGGAAGCTGGCCGTATGCGGCTGCGCTCGGCGCAGCAGCTGTTCAATCTCGGCGAGTACGAACTGGCGGCGAACGCAGCGACGGCGGCCGTCGTCCACGTGCCGGTCCTGTCACCGGAGGAACTGCGCACGGCCTGGAACGTCGCCGCCGACGCACAGTTCCGGCTGGGACGCTTCGCTGCCGCGGAGGGGGCTTACCTGGAGGTCCTGGGCCGCACGCCCGCCGGCGATTCGGCGAGGCAGGATCTCGAGGAGCGCCTCGCGGCGTCGATCTACAAGCAGGCCGAGGCGAAGCAGGCCGCCGGCGACGTGCCCGGTGCGATCGAGGACTTCCTGCGGGTCGGGGTGCTGGCGCCCGGCTCGTCGGTCCGGGCCAACGCGCAGTTCGATGCCGCCGCGCTGCTGGTGCAGCAGGAGCAGTGGGAACGGGCCATACCGGTGCTGGAGTCGTTCCGGCGCGACCACCCGGACAATCCGCTGGCGGAGACGATCCCCCAGAGCCTTGCGGTCGCCTACCTCGAGGTCGGCCGCCCGATCGATGCAGCGATCGAATTCGACCGCCTGGCCGACTCGTCGTCGGAGCCCGACGAAGTGCGCCGGGCAGCCCTGGTCCAGGCCGCCGAGCTCTACGAGAAGGGAGGGGACGCGGCGCGAACGGCGGCAGCCTGGGAGCGCTTCGTCGAGCGCTACCCGATGCCGCTAGACGATGCCATGGGCGCGCGTGTGAAGCTGGCCGACATGGCGGGCGGGGCCGGCGACCCTGTCGCCCGCGACCGCTGGCTCGGCGCGATCGTCGCCGCGGATGCTGCCGCCGGTACGTCGCGCACGGACTCGAGCCGCTCGCTGGCTGCCCACGCTGCCCTGGAGCTCGCCGAGCCGAAGCGCGCAGCGTTCGATGCGATTGTGCTCGCAGTGCCGCTAGCGCAGAGCCTGAAGGCCAAGCGGGCGGCGATGGAACAGGCCCTCGACGCCTACCGATCGGCGGCCGACTACGGCATCGCCGACGTGACAACGGCCGCCACTTTCGAGACGGCCGAGATCTACGGACGGCTGGCGACGGACCTCATGGCCTCCGAGCGCCCTGAAGGCCTCGACGCGGAAGAGCTCGAGCAGTACGACCTCCTGCTCGAGGAGCAGGCCTATCCCTTCGAGGAAAAGGCCATCGACCTGCACGAGCAGAACGCGTCCCGCGCGGCGCAAGGCTTCTACGACGAGTACGTGCGGCGGAGCTACGAGGCGCTCGCCGGACTGAAACCGGCGCGCTACGCCAAGCAGGAAACTCTGCCGACGCCCGATGCAGGGCCAGCACCCGCCCCCGAGCTCGAGCAGGCGCTGTCGCTGGCGACGGCCGGCGACTGGGAGGGCGCGGAGCCCGCGTTCCTGGAGGCGCTCGATCCAGTGCCGGGTGCGCCGGCGCTGACCGGCCTCGGCCTCGCCTACCGGCACGCGGGACGGTTCGCCCTGGCGGAGCGCGCCTACCAGGATGCGCTCGCCGCCGATCCCGGCTACGGACCGGCCATGCTCAATCTCGGAGTGCTGCTGGACCTCTACCTGCAACGGCCCGCCGAGGCGCTGGCACATTACCAGGCTTACCAGGCGACCCTGGTCGAGCCCGACGAGCGGACGGCGCTGTGGATCCGCGAAGTGGAGCTGCGCGCCGGCGATAAGGCGCGGAGCGTGGGAGTGAACCCGTGAAGCGATTCCCGTATCCGGCATTGCTGTGGCTACTGGCCGTGACGGCCGCCGGCGCCCAGGAGCCGGCCGGCGAGGCTGAGGGACCTGCGACGGGGCAAGATTCCCGGGCGCAGGAGCCAGAGAAAGACGCCCCCGCCACCATGGACAGGCTCGAGCTCGACTCGACCGTCGTGACAGGCAACCGCGAGTTGCCGAAGGTCATGTACGTCGTGCCCTGGAAGCACGCCGACCTGGGCAGTCCGGGAGGCAAGCCGCTCAACAGCCTGGTCGAGGAGGTGTTGACCCCGGTCGACCGGGGCACCTTCGAGCGCGAGGTCGAGTATTTCCGCGCGCTGGAGCCGGCGGCGGCCGACGAAGTTGCGGCACCGTCGGCAGCGCGGCAGGGCTCGCCATGACCATCATTCGAAGCAGGAATCACCCGAGGGAGATCCCATGGACATGATCGTGAAGTTCTTCCAGGACGGCGGGGCGTTCATGTACCCGATCGCCGTCGTCGCCGCGCTCGGCATCGCCGTGGCCATCGAGCGCTACCTCTATCTGACGCGTACCGCAAGCGGCAACCGTCGCGTGTGGAGCGAGGTCTCCCCGTTCCTCGCGCAGGGGGACTACCGCAAGGCGCTGGCCGCGACGACCGAGTCCGGCAGCGCCATCGGGCAGATCCTCAGCTACGGCCTCTCGCGGGTGCACACGAGCCGCCGGCGCGACGACATCGAGAAGGCCATGGAGGAGAGCCTGATGGAGGTGCTGCCTCGACTCGAGCGGCGCACGCCCTACCTGTCGAGCTTCGCCAACATCGCCACGCTGCTCGGCCTGCTCGGCACCATCATCGGCCTCATCCAGGCCTTCCAGGCGGTGGCCAACGCGAATCCGGCCGAGAAGGCGGACCTGCTCTCGGCCTCCATCTCCGTGGCCATGAACACCACCGCGTTCGGCCTGATGGTGGCGATCCCGCTGCTCCTGATGCACTCGGTGATCCAGTCCAAGACCACCGAGATCGTGGACAGCCTGGAGATGGCCTCGGTCAAGTTCCTCAACACGTTTGCGGAACGGCGCCAGGAACAGCCGGCGTGAGCATCGCCACCCGCGTCGGCCGGCGACACCGTCGCCACGAGGAGGCCGAGCTCAACATCACGGCCTTCATGAACCTGATGGTCGTGCTCGTACCCTTCCTGCTGATAACGGCGGTGTTCTCGCGCCTGACGATCCTGGAGCTCGACCTGCCAGGTTCTGCGGAGCCGACGTCGGAGCGGGCGCCGCTGCTGAGCCTCGAGGTCGTGGTGCGACCCGGCGAGCTGCAGGTGGCCGACCGCGGCACGGGGCTGCTGAAGGCCTTCCCGCGCACGGGGGACGGCAGCGAGATAGAGGCCATGGCCTCGTTCCTGCGACAGCAGGTCAAGCCCAGATTTCCGGATGCGACCGCCGTGACCATCCTGCTCGAGCCCGACATCCGCTACGACACCGTGGTCAAGGTGATGGACGCCGTGCGGGTGCACGCGGAAATCGTCGACGGGCGCATGGTGCAGACCGATCTCTTCCCGGACATCTCGATCGGAGACGCGCCGACATGAGCGCCTCGAGCCGGGCCAAGCGGATGGCGCGCCATCACGCGCGCAAGAAGCCGTCTACGCTGAACCTCGTGTCGCTGATGGATATCTTCACCATCCTGGTGTTCTTCCTGCTGGTCAATTCCGCCGAGGTCCAGACGCTCGAGCAGCCCAAGGCGCTCAAGCTCCCCGAGTCGATTGCGCTCGAGAAGCCGCGTGAGACCGTCGTCGTGATGGTCACGCCCGAGCAGGTGCTCGTGCAGGGGCGACCGGTGGCTTCCCTCGGCGACGTCGACGCCTCTCCCTCCATCATCGTCGGGCCGTTGCGCGACGCCCTCAAGGAGCAGAACGACCGCGCGCTGCTGCGCGCCGCGGCCACCGACATCACCGCGCGCGAGATCACCATCCTCGGCGATCAGGACGTGCCCTACAGGATCCTCAAGAAGATCATGGCGACCTGCACGGACGCCGACTTCGGCAGGCTTTCGCTGGCGGTCGTTCAGAAGGAAGAGGCCATGGCCGCGACGGCGGCCGGGGCCTGAAGGGAAAGCACGTGACCACGGCGACCCTGCGCTACTACCGCCGCTTCGATCTCCCCTGGACCGTCCCCGCGGAGGAGCGGGAGCGGTTCCGCCGGATCGTCGGCGCCTGTCTCGGCGTCGTGTTGGCGGGGTCGATCATCATGCCGTTCCTGCCCTCCCCGCCGAGCGAGTTCGACGTCCCTCCGCCGGTGCCGCCGCGCATCGCCAAGTTCGTGATGGAACGGGCGATCCCGCTGCCGCCGCCTCCGCCGGAGCCCGCGCAGTCCCGGGAGACGGAGCCCGAGCCGGTGCCCACGCCCGAGGCCGAGGCACCCGTACGGGAGACCGCAAGCCCCCAGGAAAGGCCCGAGCCGGCGCCCGAACTCGATCGCACGCAGGCGGCCCGCAAGAAGGCCTCGCAGGCGGGGCTCTTGCCATTCGTGGACCAGCTCGCAGACCTTCGCGACCGTTTCGAGGTGACCCCGGAGAAGCTCGATAGGCCAGCGAACTCGACTGGCAGCGCCGAGGGTCCGCCGCGTGCGGAGCGCTCGCTCGTCACCTCCAAGGCCGGCGCCACTTCCGGCGGGATCAACACGGCCGAGGTGAGCAAGGGATTCGGCTACGGTGCAGGCAGCCTCGAGGGTCACGGCACGACGCAGATGCAGGTACCCTTCGGCGGCTCCGGGGCCGGCTCGGCGGTGCGCAGCGACGGTCCGGCGGAGGGCGTCTCCCGCTCCGGCAGCGGCAGGAAGCCCTCGCGCACCCAGGAGGAGATCGAGCTGGTCTTCGACCGTAACAAGGCGGCCATCTACGCCCTCTACAACCGGGCCCTGCGGGACAACCCGGCGCTGATGGGCAAGGTGGTGGTGCAGCTGACCATCGCGCCCTCGGGCGAGGTGACGGACTGCAGGATCCTGTCCTCGGAACTCGGCGATCCGGATCTCGAGCGCAAGCTGGCGGCGCGAATCAGGATGTTCCGCTTCGAGGACAAGGACGTCGAGGCGATCACGACCACCAAGCCGATCGAGTTCTTCCCGGCCTGAGCCGGTCCGAAGGCGGCCCGGCCGGCCTGCCCCCCGGTCCCGGGGACTTCTTCACATTTCCGTCACACATGATTCATCTCGCGGAAACGTGGGACTCCTACCTTTTGCATCGCACCGAAGGGTGATGCCCGCGACGAGACGGGGATGACGCGGGCAAGGACCCGCGACAAGGGCGTCGCCAGGATGCGGATTCTCGAGCCCTGAAGGCAGCGGTGGCCCGACGGCGAAGTGGTTTCGCCCGGTTCTTTGCACGCAAGACTCTGGAGATGGACGAAATGAAAGCGAATCGACTGGTGCTCGTAGGCCTGGCGGTGGCCGGGCTGGCGGCCTGCGACGGCGGTGGCATCAACCTCAACGTCGAGACCAACGACAGCTCGTGCCAGGGCGACGGCGCCTGCCAGGTGAACAACACCGGCGGCGGCGGCGGCAACACGGCCTGCGCCTCCTACACGGATCCCCTGACGGCCGAGCTCGTGCAGGGCTCGCTCGGCGGCCCGACGGGCACCCAGTGCGTGTATGGCCCGAACTTCGTCGGCGCCTCCAAGCCGCTCACGGTCGACGTGACCATTCCGGCCGGCACCCACATCTTCAGCGACAGCCTGTTCGTCGGCCAGGACGTAAGCTCCGGCACGCCACCGGCCGAGGGCGAGGGTCCGACGCTGACGATCGCGCCGGGTGCGACGCTCGTCTTCCAGAATCCGGCCGACTACGTCCTGATCACCCGCGGCGCCAAGATCATCGCCGATGGCCAGCCGACCAAGCCGATCGTGTTCACCTCCTTCCAGGATGCGATCAGCAATACCGCGGGCGCCAACGACGTGCAGCAGTGGGGCGGCATGGTCATCAACGGCAACGGCATCACCAACAACTGCACCGACGCGGAGCGCGAGGCCAACAACTGCCACGTCACGGCCGAGGGTCAGCCCTCGACCTACGGCGGTAACAACAATGCGGAGAGCTCGGGCATCCTGCGCTACGTCATCGTCAAGCACTCGGGCTTCGAGGTTGCCCCTGGCGACGAGCTGAACGGCATTACCTTCAACGCGGTGGGCTCGGGCACGGTCGTCGAGAACGTCGAGGTCTACAGCACCTACGACGACGGCATGGAGTTCTTCGGCGGCGCAGTGAGCCCCAAGAACGTGGTCGTCCTGTATGCCCGCGACGACTCGCTCGACTACTCCGACGGCTACGTCGGCACCATCGAGAACGCGCTGATCATCCACTGGGAGACCGACGGCAACCGCTGTATCGAGGGCGACAACATCGGCTCGGGCCGCAGCAACGGCGGCGAGCCGCTCGACACCGCGCCCATCAGCGAGCCGACCGTCATCCGCATGACCTGCATCAACTCGAACATGGACGAGGCCGACGGCGGTACGCACGGCGATTCGGAGGGCGTGATCGTCCGCCAGGGCGGCAAGCTCCGGCTGCAGAACAGCATCGTCTACACGGGCTACGGTCTCAACGTCCTGGGCAAGCCCGCCAACGAGTCCTTCGAGATCGACGACAGCGACAACGTCTCGCGCCAGTTCGCTCAGGACATGGATCCGGCGTTCCGCTTCACCAATGTGCTGCTCGCGAGTGCCGAGCCGACCAAGGACAGCCTGCCGAACGGCGACAGCATCCGCTCGTGGGTACTCGGCGAGGTCACCGCCAATGCCGACTATTCGGCCAATACCAGCAACTTCATCATCGACGACGACGCGAATGCCGGCGTTCTCGTCCCGGGCACGTTCTATACGGCTGCCTCGTTCACCGACGGTGGCGTGGACATCGGCGCCACGGCGGCCGACTACGGTGCGGTGACCTCCGGCGACGACTGGACCTCGCCCTGGGCGTTCGGCCTGCGCCCGGACAACGCCGACCAGCCGCTGTGGTTCGCCCCCTGAGGGGCGGGCCGCACGGCGGCCGCCGGCCGATGACAGAACTCCAATGAGCTACGGCGCGCCCCGGATCCCGGGGCGCGTCCTCTCGAGAGGTCGAGGTTGACCATGAAGAACGATTCCGTGAAAAGCGCCGTGCGCGCGGCCCTGGCACTGTCGGCCTCTGCCGCCGTCTGCCTGCCGATCCTGGCCCAGGAGGCCGGCGATGCGCAGGCCGTGGCCGAAGCCACCGAGATGATGCCGGCCACCGTTCTGGAGGAAGTGGTCGTCACCGGCCGCCAGCGCACGGCGGCCGACGAGGTGCTGGCCGAGCGCATCGAGGCGGAGGTCGTGGCCGACCTCGTCAGCGCCGAGCAGATCTCCCGCGTCGGCGACAGCACCGTTTCGCTGGCCCTCCGGCGGCTGCCGGGCGTCACGCTGGTCGGCGACCAGTTCATCTACATCCGTGGCCTCGGCGAGCGCTATTCCAGCACGACCGTCAACGGCGCCTACGTGCCGTCGCCGGACCTGACGCGCAACGTCATTCCCCTCGATCTGTTCCCGGCGGAGATCGTCGACTCGATCTCGATCCAGAAGGGCTTCACGCCCGACAAGCCGGCCGCCTTCGGCGGCGGCAACGTGGACATCCGCACCCGCAGTATTCCGGAGAGCCTGACCTTCGGCGTGCAGGTGGGCACGGGCTGGAATTCGGAAAGTAGCGGCAAGGGCCTGACCTACCCGGGCGGCGGTGACGACAACCTCGGGGACGACGACGGGACCCGGGCCCTTCCTGCCACGATCGACCAGGCCATCCAGGCCTACCGCGGCAACTTCAGCGTCAGCAACATCGCGCAGACGATCCGTCGCCAGGATCCCTCGCTCAGCCTCGACGAGGCCAACGCGCAGGCCGCGGTCATCAACCGCGAGCTTGCGGTGAGCCTGAACCGCGACACGGAGTTGCAGCAGAAGTCGCTCAACCCGGACATGTCGCTCGAGGCATCGCTGGGCAACAGCTGGTATTTCGGCGTGACGGAGGCGTGGAAGCTCGGCTTTCTGGCGCTCGGTGACTACAAGAACGAGTGGCGCGACCGCGAGCGCACGACGCGCGCGGTGAACAACCCCGACCTCGTGTACGATGAGACGCAGCGCACGACCCACAAGGTGGTCCTGACCGGATCCCTCGGCATCGGCCTCGACTTCTCCGACGAGCAGCGTATCGAGGCCACGGGCATCTTCCTGCGCAACACGGAGGACGACGCGTCGATCTCCACCGGGTTCGACCTGAACCGGAGGCAGGCCGACGGGAGCCAGCTGCGCAACTACGACATCCGCTACGAGCAGCGCGAGCTCGAGCTCTTCCAGCTGCGCGGGTCCCACAGTCTGGGGACCGAGACGCTGGCGCTTCTCGAGCCGCTGGTGAACCTCGGGTTCGCGGAGGACCTGAGATTCGACTGGTACTACTCGGATGCGACGGCCACGACCGACATTCCGAGCGAGATCCGCTACTCCGCCCAGGACCGCATCGACCCGGTCACCGGCGAGGTGTTGCAGACGGCCATCCGCTCGACCATCAGCGCCGCCGAGTACCGCTTCACCGAGCTCGAGGACGAGGCTCAGAGTTACGGCACCGCCCTGTCGTTTCCCTTCTCTGTGGGCAACACCGAGTTCGAGGTCAGCGGCGGCTACGACTACTACCAGAAGGGGCGGGGCTACCTGCAGACCCAGGTCAACTTCGGAACGCAGGCCGGCGCGGCGCAGCCCATCCTGGTCGGCACGCCGGGCACGGTGTTCACGGACGAGAACATCCTCGATCCCGCCAACGGGTTCGTCACCAGCGTGGGCGGCATAGGCACGGAGAGCTATCTCGCCGGCGAGACCGTGACGGCGGCATGGGGCAAGGTCGACTTCACCTGGAACGACACCTGGCGCTTCACCGGTGGGGCGCGCTGGGAGGACTTCGAGCGCGTTTCGGCGGCGCTCGATCCTCTCAACTACGGTACCTCGACCAGGGTATTGAACTGCAACGGCGAGGACCTGAGCCTGCCCGGGAAGCTGCCTTTCTGCCCGACCGTCGTGCAGGAGGACGACTACTACCCCTCGGTCGCCATCACCTACATCCGCCCCGGCTTCTGGTCTGAGGACTTCCAGTTGCGCTTCGGCTGGAGCGAGACCGTGGCGCGGCCCGACCTGCGCGAGGTGTCCCGCGCCACGTACATCGATCCGCTCACCGAGGCGCGGGTGCGCGGCAATCCGGACCTGCTGAACTCCAGCCTCAAGAATTTCGACCTCCGCGGCGAGTGGTTCTTCGCCAACAACAACAACTTCACCGTGTCCCTGTTCTACAAGGACATCCAGGATCCGATCGAGACCATCCAGGGTGCGGGCACCGATGACAACGTCACGCTCACCTTCGTCAACGGCGAGTCGGCCGAGGTGTACGGCCTCGAGATCGAGGGACTGGCCGGGCTCGGCTTCCTGTCGGGCGGCGGCTGGACGGACTCGCTCTTCGTCTCGGGCAACGTGACGCTCTCCGACTCCGAGATCACCATTGGCGACGCGGCCGAGGTGACGAACAACACCCGCCGGATGACCCAGCACTCCGAGTACGTGGTCAACATGCAACTCGGCTTCGACTCGCCGGGCGGCGGTCACTCCGCATCGTTTGTCTACAGCGTCTACGGTCCGCGCATCTTCTTCGCCGGCCGGGGTGGCGCGGGCGACGCCTACGAACAGGCCTTCAACTCGCTCGACCTGGTGTACAACTGGTATGCGACGGACTCGCTCAGCCTGCGCCTGCGGCTGCAGAACATCCTGGACGAGAAGACCGAGATCGTGCAGGACGGGGTGACGGTGCTCGAGCAGACGGTCGGCACCACCGCCAAGCTCGACCTGACCTACCGGTTCTGACCGGCCGGCGAGCGGAAACGCGCGACCCCTCGGGGCCGGATCGGCCGGCTCGAGGGGTCTTTTTCGTGCGCTGCCGTGAATCCCGGCTTCAGGTTCGATACCATCGGGGCTCGCCCACGCAGCGGAGAGCAGAGTGAAGATTGCGCAGGAAAAAGTCGTCTCGATCCACTACACCCTCAAGAACGCCGAAGGCTCCGTCCTCGATTCCTCCTCGGGCAGCGACCCGCTGGCCTACCTGCACGGCGCAGGCAACATCATCCCGGGCCTGGAGAGCGCCCTGGAGGGCAAGGAGGCTGGCGAGAAGCTCGCCGTCACGGTGGAGCCGGGCCAGGGCTACGGGGATCGCGACGAGCGACTGGTGCAGGACGTGCCCCGTGCGGCCTTCAAGGACGTGCAGGAGCTCGCACCCGGCATGCAGTTCCAGGCGCAGGGACCGCAGGGCACGCGCCTCGTGGTCGTGACCCAGGTGGCCGAGGAAACGGTGACCGTGGACGCCAATCATCCCCTCGCTGGCCAGACGCTGCACTTCGAGGTCGAAGTGGCCGAGGTGCGCGATGCCACGGCCGAGGAGCTCGAGCACGGGCACGTGCACGGGCCGGGTGGCCACCACCACCACTGAAGTCCGCCGGGACGGCAGCCAGCGCGCCGTCCCGCCTGCGCACGCTCACTCGAAGCCGGGGTAAACCGGCTCCCAGGCCGCGTCCCGCACCCGGGCGAGCGCCTGCTCGCGACCCTCGCCGGTCGCCTCGCTCACGAGCGCAGCGGCCGCGTGCTCGATCACGGTCGGGAGCCTCGGGATGGCCGGGTAGAGCAAGCCCTGCGCGGTCTCTTCTTCGGTGACTGCCTCGGCGACCGCGGACGCGGCGCGTGTCAGCCAGGCGTCGTCGATGCGTGCCGGCTTCGCGACCAGCGCGGCGAGCCCCACCGCGGGGAAAATGAAGGCGTTGTTCCCCTGGCCGATCGCCACCTGGCGGTCGCCGAAATGCACCGGCGCCCAGGGGCTGCCGGTGGCGACCAGCGCCCTGCCGTCCGTCCACTCGAGCAGCTCGGAAGGGGTCGCCTCGGACAGGTCCGTCGGGTTGGACAGCGGCATGACGATAGGCCGCTCGCAACGGCGTGCCATGGCCTCGACGATCTCCCGCGTGAAAGTGCCCGGCTGCCCCGACGTGCCGATCAGGGCCGTCGGCCGGAAGCGGTCCACCACGTCCAGCAGCCCGGCGCCCGGCTCGAGACCGTGCGACGCGGCGATGTCGGGCGCCCAGGCAATAAGTTCCTTGTAGGGCGCGCTCAGGCCCGCACCGCGCACCATGAGGCCCCTGCTGTCCATCACCGCGATGCGTGCGAGCGCGGCCTCGGGGGGGAGCCCGTCGAGTCCGAGAGCGGTGGCGATCTGGCGTGCGATGCCGTAGCCGGCCGCCCCACCGCCGAAGACGACGTAGCGCTGTTCGGAGAGTGGCACGCCCGACACCCGGCACGCGACCAGCAGTCCGGCAAGCGCGATGGCTCCGGTTCCCTGGATGTCGTCGTTGAAGGAAGGCAGCCGGTCGCGATAGCGGTCGAGCACCTCGGCGGCGTTCGCGTGCCGGAAGTCCTCCCATTGCAGGACTGCGCCGGGAGCGACGTGCCGGATGGCCTCGACCGCCTCGTCGAGGAGGGAGAAGTAGGCCTCGCCGCGCAGCCTGTGCGAGCGGACGCCGAGGTAGGCCGGATCCTGGAGCAGCTCGGCGTTCTCGGTGCCCACGTCGAAGCTGATCCCCAGTGCTTCGCCCGGATGGATGCCCGCGCAGGCGCAGTACAGGGCGACCTTGCCGTTGGCGATCGCGATGCCCCCTGCGCCCTGGTCGCCGATACCGAGGATCGACTCGTTGTCCGTGAGCACGATCAGCCGGATCCTGCGCTCGCCGATCGCGTCGCGCAGCACCTCGGCGACGCGGCCACGATGCGCGGGGGTGATCCACACCCCGTGCGCCCGCCTGAAGGTGTGGCTGAAGAGCTTCACGGCCCTCGCGACGGTGGGCGTGTACACGATCGGCATCAGGTCCACCAGGTGGTCCTTGAGGACGCGATAGAACAGGTGCTCGTTCCGGTCCCGGACCTGCTCGAGCTCGAGGAACTTCTCGAACGGGTCGTCGAGCCGGGCGAGGAGCCTCAGGGCGCGCTCCGCCTGGTGCTCGATCGTCGTCAGGCGCGCCGGCAACAACCCCTCCAGCCCGAGACGGCGCCGCTCGTCCGGCGTGAAGGCGGTACCCTTGTTGAGGAAAGGCTCGCGGTAGACCTGGCGTCCGCGCAGGTCCGTGCTGACGACGTAGGTGCCGTCAGGGCGTCTCTTGAAGCTGAACATGGAGTGCTCCGTCTGGAACCGCGGGCAGCCTCGCACACGCGAGGCGCGACGGACATCCGTGGAGCACGAAAGGGGCGGCGAATTCCCGCCCGCTCAGTTGCCTTCGCCGGCCCGCCTGCCCAGGACCGCCGCCGTGTCGGCGCCGAGTGACGGGACCGAGAAGTCGATGCGGCCGGGCTCGTCGCGAAAGCGAATGGGCAGGCCGATGTGCTCGATGCCCTGCGGGTCGATGACGAGCATCTCGCGCGCACGCACGTGTGGATCGTCGAAGGCCTCGCGAAGGTTGCGGACGGGCGCGAACCCGATGTCCTTGCCCCGGAACCATGCGATCCACTCGGCCTGGGTGCGGGTCGCGAACTGCGCCGCGAGGAACTCGACGAGGGGCTGCTGGTGCGGACCCGGACCGCGCTCGGCCAGCGCCACGAGGTCGAGCCGGCCGAACTCGCCGAGGAGGTTGCGCACGAACTTGATTTCTTGGGCACCGAGCACCACGTGCCGGTCGTCCCGCGTGCGGTAAATACGGTAGAAGGCCGAGCCTCCCCAGGTCCGCTCCGCTTTGGGTATGGGAGGGCGCTTGTCCACGAACACCGGGCCGAGCACGTTCGGCAGCCACGCCATCAGCGAGTCCTGCATGGAGATGTCGAGGTAGTCGCCTCGCCCCGTCTGCTCGCGGCGGTACAGCGCCATCATGATGCCCCCGAAGGCCATCAGCGATGCGGCCATGTCCGCGGCCGGGATGCCCGGCATGGCGGGCTCGTCGTCGCCGCCGAGGTTCACGCTGACCACGCCCGAGAGCGCCTCGACAGCGAGGTCGTGCGCCGGAATGTCCCGGTTCGGCCCGCTCTGCCCGAAGGCGCTGATCGAGGCGTACACCAGGCTCGGGTTGCGCGCCGCGAGCGTCTCGTAGTCGACGCCGAGGCGCTTCACGACGCCCGGCCGGAACGCCTCGATGAAGACGTCCGCCTCGTCGCACAGGGCGAGCAGCGCATCCCGCTCCGCGGGATCCTTGAGGTTCACGACGACGCTCTTCTTGCCGCGATTCGCGTTGCGGAAGAAGGTCGTGTGGCCCGCCTGGGCGAGTCCGATGTGCCGTCCCGGGTCGCCCTCGCCGGGCGGCTCGACCTTGATCACCTCGGCGCCGTGGTCCGCCATCATCATGGACAGGTGCGGGCCGGGCAGGAACAGCGAGAGGTCGACGACACGGATGCCGGTCAGCTTCATGGCTTCACTCCTGTCCAGGCGTTCCGGATGTGCGCACGTGCCGGAAGAACCAGGCGACGAGCAGCGCGAAGGCGATTGCGCCGAGCAGCCACGCGCCTGCCTCGCCGGCCCAGGCGTGGCCGATGCCCTCCGGCCGGCGGCCGAGGGCGAATGCCGCGCCGGCCAGTGCGACGCCGAGCAGGCCCTCGCCGCCGACGAATCCCGAGGCCAGCAGCACGCCTCGCTCCGTGCGTCTTTCGGACAGCGCGGCCGACGTGCGGCGGGTCAGCACCCAGCGCAACAGCCCGCCCAGGAAGACGGGCGTCATGGTGGACAGCGGCAGGTAGACGCCGACGGCGAACGGCAGCGCGGGAATGCGGCAGGCCTCGGCCAGCAGGGCCATGCCCACTCCAATGCCGACCAGGCCCCAGGGCAGCGACCGGTCGATCACGCCGTCGATGACGAGCTTCATCAGCGTCGCCTGCGGCGCGGGCAGCTCGCGGCCGCCGAAGCCGAACGTCTCCGCCAGCAGCAGCACCGACAGGCAGACGAACGTCGCCGACGTCAGCACGCCGGCGAGCTGGCCGAGCTGCTGGTGGCGCGGCGTCGCGCCGAGCAGGAAGCCCGTCTTCAGGTCCTGCGACGTGTCGCCCGAGATCGAGGCGGCGATGGCCACGACGCAGCCCACCATCAGTGCCGCCGCCTTGCCCGTGGCGTCCTCCCAGCCTATCGCCAGGAACACGGAAGCCGTGCCCAGCAGGGCCGCGATGGTCATCCCGGAGGTCGGGTTGCTGGTCACTCCGACGAGACCCACGATTCGCGCGGCGACGGTGACGAAGAAGAAGGCGAACACGACCACGCACAGCGCCGCCACGAGCTGGTGGGTCCAGCCGTCGATCACGCTGAATACCCGTGGCACGAAACTCATGACCAGGACGACGGCGAGCACGCCCGCCACCAGCGCCGGCAAGGGCAGGTCCCTGGAGGTGCGCGCATGCGCTGCGCTGTCCGTGGCACCGGCCCGACCGAGCTGCGAGGCACCGGCGCGAAAGCTCTCGAGCATCAGCGGCAGCGATCGGATCAGCGTCAGGATTCCGGCCGTGGCGACCGCACCGGCGCCGATGTAGCGGACGTAGCGGCTCCACAACTCGGCCGTGGACATCTGCGAGACCAGCTTGACGGTCTCGGGAAAGAAGGGCTCCGCGCGGCCCTCTCCCCACCAGGCGATGGCGGGGATGATCACGAGCGAGGAGAGCAGGCCGCCCCCGACCATGACCGTGGCCACGCGCGGCCCGAGGATGTAGCCCACGCCGAAGAGCGCCGCCGAGAGGTCGATGCTGAGCGCCGCCTTGCGCGGCCAGGGTAGCGACAGCGCCAGCGAATCCGGGAGAAGCCTGGCCCACGACGTCAGGGCCTTGACTGCGGCGCCGATGCCAAGGCCGAGGAACACGTGCACCGCCTGTGCGCCGCCGCCCTGGCTGGCCTTGAGCACTTCGGCGCAGGCAGTCCCTTCGGGATAGGGCAGCCGGCCATGCTCGCGGACGATCAGGTACTCGCGCAGCGGGATCATGAACAGCACGCCGAGCAGGCCGCCGCAGAGTGCCAGCAGCACCATCTGCCCGAGGTCGGGCGGCATGCCCCACATGAACAGGGCCGGCAGGGTGAAGATCACGCCGGAGGCGAGCGAGCTCGACGCGGAGCCGGTCGTCTGCGACAGGTTCGCCTCGAGGATCGTCCCCGGCCGGCCGAGCCGTCCGAGCAGGCGGAACACGGCGACGGTCATCACCGCCACCGGGATGGACGTGCTCACCGTCAGGCCGGCGCGCAGCCCGAGGTAGGCGTTGGCCGCGCCGAAGACGATGCCAAAGAGGATCCCGAGCGCGAGCGCCCTGAGCGTGAGCTCGCGCGGCGACAAGCCTGCGGGTACGTAGGGACGATGCTCGACGGGGGGTTGCATCCGGCCGTGCGTCCCTGGCCGTCAGCAGGCGCCGGACTCGCGCAGCGCGGCGAGGCCGGCCTCGTCGTAGCCGATCGCGCGCAGGACCTCGTCGGTGTCGGCGCCGAGCGCCGGGGCCGGCCGCTGGGGAAGCCGGCGGCCGTCGAGCTTGATGGGGTTGGCCAGCGCGCGGAACTCCATGAAGAGCGGATGCGGAAACGCGCGCACCATGCCGTTCGCGTGCGCGAAGGGGTTGTCGAGCGCCTGCCCGAGCGTGAGCACCGGGGCCGCCGGCAGCAGGTGCCGCAGGCGCGCGAGCCAGTGATCGGTATCGTCCTCGCGGAAGACGGCGTCGAGCGTCTCGGTGAGCTCGGCCCGGTGCTCGCGCCGTGCCTCGATGGTGGCGAAACGGGGGTCCTCGGCCAGGTCCGACCGGCCGGTCTCGGCGATCAGGCTGCGCCAGAACTTCTCGGTCATGCACATGACGAAGATCCAGCCGTCCCGCGTCGGGAACAGCTGCACGGGCGTGGCAGAGGGGTGGCTGCTGCGCGGCAGCCGGCCGGTCTCGAGGCCCGTGTTCAGGTACCAGCTCCCGGGATAGGTCAGCTGGTGCAGCGCGACGTCGAACAGGCTCACGTCGATGTCGTGGCCCCTGCCGTCGCGCGCCACGCCGAGCAGTGCCGAGAGGATCGCTACCGTCGTCGTGATGCCGGTCATGAAGTCCACGATCGAAAGTCCCATTCGCGCCGGCGGCGTGCCGGGCTCGCCGGTCACGTGCAGGTAGCCGGCCTCGGCCTGCATCAGGTAGTCGTAGCCCGGCCAGCCCTTGCGCTCGTTGTCCCGCCCGTAGGCAGAGAGATGGGCGCAGAGGAGACGCGGGTTCACGTCGGCCAGCTGAGCGTAGGTCAGGCCGAGCTTCTCGGGCTGGTCTCCACGCAGGTTGTTCATGACCACGTGCGCAGTCGCGGCGAGGCGCCGGAATGCAGCACGGCCGCCGTCCGTCTTGAGGTTCAGGCAGACGCTCTTCTTGTTGAAGTTGAAGGTCTGGAAGAAGAACGAGTCCTGCTCTCCGATGCGCGGTCCCATGGTGCGGGTCGCGTCGCCTCCCTGCCCGCGGTTCTCGATCTTCACGACCTCCGCGCCGAGATCTGCCAGGAACAGCGAGCCGTAGGGCCCGGCGCCGAAGTTCTCGAAGGTGAGGACGCGATAGCCCTCGAGCGGCAGTTTCACGCCGGGTGCCTCTGCACCAGCTGCCGGGCGATGATGATGCGCTGCATCTCGTTGGTGCCCTCGCCGATGCACATCAGCGGTGCATCTCGATAGTACCGCTCGACGTCGTAGTCGACGGAGTAGCTGTAGCCGCCGAAGATCCGCATCGCGTCCAGGCTGTTGGACACGGCCGCCTCGGAGGCGTAGAGCTTGGCCATGCCGGCTTCGAGGTCGCAGCGCGCGCCGGTGTCGTACTTGCGCGCCGCCTGCTCGACCAGCAGGCGGGCCGCCTCGGCGCGGGTCGCCATGTCGGCGAGCTTGAGCTGGATCGCCTGGTGCTGGGCGATCGGCCTGCCGAAGGTCTGGCGCTGCTGAGCGTAGCGCAGCGCATCCTGCAGCGCGCCCGTCGCCAGGCCCACGCCGCGGGCCGCCACGTTGATGCGCCCGAGCTCGAGGCCGCCGACGGCGTGCTGGAAGCCTCGGCCTTCCTCGCCGCCGACGAGCCTGGCTGCGGGCACGCGATGGCCGTCGAAGACGAGCTCGGCACTGTCGATCGAGCGGTAGCCGAGCTTCTTCAGCTTCTTGCCGACGGTGAAGCCCTCGCCGCGCTCGCAGATGAACAGGCTCATGCCGCGGTGCCGGGGCTCGGCGTCAGGGTCCGTCTTCACCAGCACCGCGAAGCAGGTGCCGTGGACGCCGTTGGTGATCCAGGTCTTGGTGCCGTTGACGACGTAGTGGTCGCCGTCGCGCACGGCAACCGTGCGGATGCTCTGCAGGTCCGTGCCGGCGCCGGGCTCGGTGAGACCGATGCCGCCGCGCAATTCGCCAGTGGCGAACCGGGGCAGCAGGTCGCTCTTCTGCTCCTCGGTCCCGTGGCGCTCCACCGCCTGGGCCATGATCAGGTGCGAGTTGAAGATGCCCGTGGGCGCCATCCACGCGGCGGAAATGGTCGACACGAGGCGCGCGTAGCAGGTGGCGGACAGCCCGAGGCCGCCATACTCCTGGGAGATCGTCGCACCGAACAGGCCGAGCTCCTTCATCTGCTCGACGAGATCGAAGGGGTACTCGTCGGCCTGGTCGAACTTCTTCGCAATCGGGCGGACCTCCTTGTCGACCCAGCGCTCGATGGTGTCGAGTATCTGGGCCTCCTCCTCGTCGCTCGGTCGCAGGGATTCCGCGGCGGCTGCATTCATGGGGCGCTCCTCAGTAGCCGATCTTGTCCTCGACCCCGTGGCCGCGCTTGGCCACGAGGATCGTGCGGTCGAAGGTGCACACGACGACGCCTTCCTGATTCCGGCCAGCGGTGCGCACGGTCACGACCCCAGCCTCGGGGCGGCTCTTCGACTCCCTCTTCTCCAGCACCTCCGACTCGGCATAGAGCGTGTCCCCCGGGTAGACCGGGTGGGTGAGGCGGATCTCCCGCCAGCCGAGGTTGGCGATTGCCTTCTGGCTCACGTCGGAGACGCTCATTCCAACCATGAGCGCCACCGTGAGCGGGCTCGCGACGAGCGTCCTGCCGAACTCGCTGGCCTTCGCGTACTCCTGGTCGAAGTGCAGCGGGTGCGTGTTCATGGTGAGCAGCGTGAACCAGGTGTTGTCCGTCTCGGTGATCGTCCGGCCTGGCCGGTGCTCGTACACGTCGCCGACCTCGAAGTCCTCGAAGTAGCGTCCAAAGCTCTCGCGGAAACGATGGGGGCCGACCGGCCGGGCGTGATGGCTCATGCGCGCGCTCCGCGGGCGGACTGCGTGCCGGCGGTCTGCTCCACCGGGAGTGATGCGGCCGCAGGCACCGTCCAGTATGATGCGGGTCTGGGTCAGGTTGTCCGGACAAATGGTAGGTTTGGCGGCGAACGGCTGTCAATCCGCGGGGCTGGAAATCGGCGGCATGGCGAGGAAGGCATCGACCCCGGGCGGAGCACGCAAGCGCTACCAGCAGGTGGCGGAGTCGCTGCTGGGGGACATCCGCGCCGGCCGGCTCGCGGTCGGCGACACGCTGCCGGGCGAGCTCGAGCTGGTCGGGCACTTCGACGTCAGCCGCCACACCGTGCGCGAGGCGCTTCGCCGTCTCGAGGAGCTCGGACTGATCGGCCGGCGGCAAGGCGTCGGCACGGTGGTACTGGCCCGCCAGCCGACCGAGTCATACGTGCAGGCCGTGCGCTCTCCGGCCGCGCTGCTGCAGTACCCGGCAGGCAGCCGGCTCGTGCTCCGATCCTCGGAATCCGTTCGGGCCGGCAGGGCGCTGGCGCGGCTTCTCGGCTGCAAGACGGGCGCTGCGTGGCACCTGCTTTGCTGTCTGCGGGAGTTCGCCGACGGCGGCCCGCCCGTTTGCTGGACCGATCTTTACCTTTTGCCGGAGTACGCCGGGATCGCCGCCGCAGTGGGGCGACGCAGCGGCTTCGTCTACGAGCTCGTCGAGGATCGCTACGGCCAGCGGGTGGCGAGCATCGACGTCGACATCATGGCCCGTGCGATCCCCGAGCGCATGAGCGAGGCGCTCGGCGTGGCGGCGGGCACGCCGTCCCTCACCGTGGTGCGTCGCTACCTCGATCGCGATCGCCGCCTGTTCATGGTCTCCGTCTCGGAGCACCCGGGTGACCGGTTCACGTACTCGATGGGACTCGAGCGCGGCTGGCAGTCCGGTGGCGGCGCCGTCTGGAGCGGTGCCTGAGGCAGGCCGGATGGAGTCGCCCGCACCTCCCGCGCGCAGTTATCTCTTCGCCCCGGCCAGCCATGTGCGCCGCCGCGAAAGGGCTTTCGACTGCGGCGCCGACGCCGTGATCCTGGACCTCGAGGATGCCGTCGCCGCGGACGAGAAGACCGCGGCCCGCGCCGCCGTGGCAGAACTCCTCGCCACGCCGCGCCCGACGCCCGCCTGGGTACGCGTCAACGGGACCGAGAGCCCGTGGTGTTTCGCCGATCTCGAGGCCGTCGCGGGGCCGGGGCTCGCCGGCGTCGTGCTGCCCAAGGCCGAGCGCCCGGACCAGCTCACCTCGCTCGACTGGGTGCTCGGCCAGCTCGAGCACCGTGCGGGCCTCGGGCCGGGCACGATCGGGATGATGGCGCTGGTGGAAACGGCGGTCGGCGTCGAGCGGCTCGGCGAGCTCGCGCGCGCGACGCCCCGGCTCACGAGGCTCGGCTTCGGCATCGCGGACTACTCGCTGGACCTCGGTCTCGACGCAGGCGACGACGAGGCGGGCATTGCGTACGTCCGTGCCCGCCTGGTGCACGTCTCGCGAGCCGCCGGCCTCCCGCCGCCGGTCGACAGCGTCGTGGTCCAGGTGCGCGAGGCTGCGCGTTTCCGCGACTCGGCCGCCCGTGCACGCAGGCTCGGGCTGTTCGGCAAGCTGTGCATCCATCCGGATCAGGTCCCCCTCGCCAATGAGATCTTCGCGCCCACGCCGGCCGAAGTGGACTGGGCGCGCGCCGTGGTGCTTGCCTTCGAGGCCGCACAGCGGGCGGGGTCGGCGGCCATCCAGGTCGACGGCGAGTTCGTCGACTATCCCGTCGTCGCACGCGCCAGGGCGACGCTCGCCCTGGCCGAGCGGCTGCAGATCCGGGCCGGAGCCTGACGCCCGACGGAAGCCGGCGGTCCGTTTTCCCTTACAATCCGCCCCGCGTTCAGACCGGCATCCCCCGGGGGGCAGCCAGCCGACATGACGACCCTGACCCATCTCCAGCGCCTCGAGGCGGAGAGCATCCACATCATGCGCGAAGTGATGGGGGATGCCGAGAGTCCCGTGATGCTCTACTCGATCGGCAAGGACAGCTCGGTGATGCTGCACCTGGCGCTCAAGGCCTTCTACCCGGCCAGGCCGCCGTTCCCGCTGCTGCACATCGCGAGCGGCTGGGACTTCCGCGACATGCTCGAGTTCAGGGACCGCCGCGTCGCTGAACTCGGGCTCAGGCTGATCGTGCACACCAACGAGGAGGGCGCGCGCGCGGGGGTCAGGCCCTGGACGCACGGCGCGGCCTACGCCGACATCATGCTCACCGAGGCGCTGCGGCAGGCGCTCGACAGGTACGGCTTCGACTGCGCTTTCGGCGGCGGTCGCCGCGACGAGGAAAAGTCGCGGGCCAAGGAGCGGATCTTCTCGCTGCGTTCGCCGCAGCACCGCTGGGATCCGCGGCGACAGCGCCCCGAGCTATGGCGCACCTACAACACCCGCAAGCGCAAGGGCGAGTCGCTGCGCGTGTTTCCGCTCTCCAACTGGACCGAGCTCGACATCTGGCAGTACATTCATCTCGAGAAGATTCCGATCGTCCCGCTCTACTACTCGGCCCCGAGGCCGGTGATCGAGCGCGACGGCCGGCTGCTCGTCGTCGACGACGACCGCATGCCGCTCGAGCCGCACGAGACTCCCGTGACGCGGACCGTGCGCTTCCGGACCCTCGGCTGCTGGCCGCTCACCGGCGCGACCGAGAGCGAGGCGGTGACGCTGCCGGACATCATCCGCGAGATGCTGCTTGCGACCAAGTCCGAGCGACAGGGTCGTGCCGTGGACCAGGACGGCTCCGCGGCGATGGAGCGCAAGAAGCAGGAAGGCTACTTCTGATGTCCCACAAGTCCGACCTGATCGCCTCGGACATCGAGGCCTACCTCGAGGCCCACCAGCACAAAGGCATGCTGCGGTTCATCACCTGCGGCAGTGTCGACGACGGCAAGAGCACGCTGATCGGGCGTCTGCTGTACGAATCCAAGCTGATCTTCGAGGACCAGCTGGCAGCGCTCGAGGCCGACTCGAAGAAGGTCGGCACGCAGGGCGAAGAGATCGACTTCGCCCTGCTCGTTGACGGGCTCGCGGCGGAGCGCGAGCAGGGCATCACCATCGACGTCGCCTACCGGTTCTTCTCGACCGACAAGCGCAAGTTCATCGTCGCCGACACCCCGGGGCACGAGCAGTACACGCGCAACATGGCGACCGGCGCATCGACGGCGGACCTCGCGGTGATCCTCGTCGACGCGCGCAAGGGAGTGCTGCAGCAGACCCGCCGGCACAGCTACATCGTCTCGCTGCTCGGCATCCGCCACGTGGTGCTGGCGGTGAACAAGATGGACGCGGTCGGCTACGGGCACGAGGTGTTCGAGGCGATAGTCGCCGAGTACCGCGAGTTCGCCCGCCTGCTCGGCTTCGACGAGGTCACCGCGATCCCCCTGTCGGCGCTGCGGGGCGACAACGTAACCGAGAGCTCGGTCAACACGCCCTGGTACTACGGGCCGAGCCTGATGGAGCACCTCGAGACGGTGCAGATCGAGCAGGACCTGCGCCACCGCGCCTTCCGGCTGCCGGTGCAGTGGGTCAACCGGCCCAACCAGGACTTCCGCGGCTTCGCAGGCACCGTCGCCGGCGGCACGGTGAGCCCGGGCGACGAGGTGCGCGTGCTGCCCTCGGGCCGGCAGAGCCGGGTCGCGCGCATCGTGACCCAGGACGGCGACCTCGACGAAGCCGTCCCCGGCCAGTCGGTGACCGTGACGCTCGAGGACGAGATCGACGTCATCCGCGGCGACGTCATCGCCGGGGCCAAGGCACCGCCGGCCGTCGCCGACCAGTTCCAGGTCACGCTGATCTGGATGCACGAGGAGCCGATGCTCCCGGGGCGGCCCTACCTCATGAAGCTCGGGCCGCGCACCGTGACCGCGAGCATCACGGACCTGCGCCACAAAGTGAACGTCAACACGCTCGAGCACGTGGCCGCGAAGCAGCTCGAGCTCAACGAGATCGGGCTGTGCAACCTGAGCACCGACCGGCCGATCGCCTTCGATTCCTACGAGGAGAACCGGGACACGGGCGGCTTCATCTTCATCGACAAGCTCAGCAACGACACCGTCGGCGCGGGGCTTATCCGCTTTGCCTTGAGGCGCTCCGAGAACGTCCACTGGCAGGCGCTCGACGTCGACAAGCGCTCGCGCGCCGCCCAGAAAGGGCAGAGGTCCTGCGTGCTGTGGTTCACCGGGCTCTCGGGTGCCGGCAAGTCGACCATCGCCAATCTCGTCGAGAAGCGGCTGCAGTCGCTCGGCCGGCACACCTACACGCTGGACGGCGACAACGTGCGCCACGGCCTCAACAAGGACCTCGGCTTCACGGAGGCGGATCGCGTGGAGAACATCCGCCGGGTCGCGGAAGTGTCGAAGCTGATGGTCGACGCCGGACTCATCGTGCTGGTGTCGTTCATCTCGCCGTTCCGCTCGGAGCGGCGCATGGCGCGCGAGCTCGTGGAGCAGGGCGAGTTCGTCGAGGTGTTCGTCGACACGCCGCTCGCGGTTGCGGAACAGCGCGACCCCAAGGGCCTCTACCGCAAGGCGCGGGAGGGCCGCATCAAGAACTTCACCGGCATCGACTCGCCCTACGAGCCGCCGGAGCACGCAGAGATCACGCTCGACACGACGTCGTCGTCGCCGGAGCAGTCCGCCGAGCTGATCATCGGGCACCTCGCCCGGGCGGGCCTGCTGGAGGGCTGAGCACGCGGGGATCCCGGGTCACTCGATGCGGCAGGCCTCGCCGAAGGGGAGCCGCGGGCCGCGCGGGTGGAGCTTCTCGGTCGTGCCGTGGCCGAGCGCGCAGAGGAAGTTCGACCTCACGGTCGTCCCGGCGAAGAACTCCGCGTCGACCCGCGCGTTGTCGAAGCCCGACATGGGGCCGCAGTCGAGCCCGAGCGCACGCGCCGCCAGGATCAGGTAGGCGCCCTGCAGCGAGCCGTTGCGCAGGGCGTTGACCCGCGCAGACTCGGGTTCCACGAACCACTCGCGCGCGCCGGGATTGTGGGGGAAGAGCTCGGGAACGCGCTCGTAGAACTCGAGGTCCATGCCGACGATCACCGTGACCGGGGCCTGCTCGACCTTGGTCACGTTCCCGGGATTCACGCAGCGGACCAGACGCGCCCTCGCCTCGGGGCTCTTCACGAACACGAACCGGGCGGGGCAGCAGTTTGCCGACGTCGGACCGAACTTGAAGAGCTCGTACAGCGCCTCGAGCTGCTCGTCGCTCACTTCGTCCCGGGTCCAGCGATTGTAGGAGCGGGCCTTCCGGAAGAGCTGGTCGAGGGCCGGGTGGTCGAGCGCCGTCTTCATGTGCTGTGTTCCCTCACGGGTCTGATTTCGCGTCCCGGGGCATCCGCCCCGGCCGGAGGACCGGGGCCGCCGAGTATACTTGCGCGGCAACCGGTGGATTCGCGGAGAGGCTCGCCATGGGTTCATCGCCGAGCTGCTGGCCGGGCCTTGCCGGCCGGGTCGTGCTCGTCACGGGCGCCTCGCGCGGCCTCGGCGCGCACTTCGCCCGGGTGCTCGCGGCACATGGGGCGCGCGTCGCCGCCGCCGCCCGGAGCACGGACCGGCTCGACGCGGTCGTGGCCGCGATCCGCGAGGCCGGTGGTGATGCCCTCGCCGCGCCGATGAACGTGCGCGAGCCCGGATCGATCGATACAGCGATCTCGGGCATCGAGCTGCAGCTCGGTCCGATCGACGTGCTGGTCAACAACGCCGGGGTCACCGTACAGCGTCCCGTGCTCGAGCAGGCCGGCGAGGACTGGGACTTCGTGTTGGACACCAACCTGAAGGGGCCCTTCCTGGTCTCGACCGCCGTGGCGCGAAGGATGCGGGAACGGGGCCAGGGCGGAGTGATGGTCAACGTCGCCTCCATCCTGGGCATCCGTCAGGCCGGGCAGGTCGCCCCCTATGCGACGTCGAAGGCCGGCCTGATACAGCTGACCCGGGTCATGGCCCTGGAGCTGGCGCGCGACGGAATCCGCGTGAACGCGCTCGCGCCCGGGTACTTCGCCACCGACATCAATCGGGACTTCTGGGAGACCGACGCCGGACGCGCCCTGGTGCGCCGGATCCCGCAGCGCCGTCTCGGCCGGCCCGAGGAACTGGACGGGCCGCTCCTGCTGCTCGCCAGCGAGGCCTCGTCGTTCATGACCGGCGAGGTCATCAGCGTCGACGGCGGTCACCTGGTCGGCTCGCTGTGACCGCGGGCGCCGGCGGCACGGCCGGCCCGGTGCGGCGGGGCTTCGAGATCGACGAGGCGCGACTCGACGACTACCTGCGCGAGCTTCTGCCCGGCTACGCGGGCCCGCTCAGCCTGCAGCAGTTCGCCGGAGGACAGTCGAACCCGACCTATCGCCTGCGGACGCCGGGTCGCAGCTACGTCCTTCGGCGCAAGCCGCCCGGCGTGCTGCTGCCTTCCGCGCATGCGGTGGACCGGGAGTACCGCGTGATCGACGCGCTCGGCAGGCTCGGCGGCGTACCGGTTCCCCGGGCGCTGCACCTTTGCCTGGACGAGTCGGTGATCGGCACGAGCTTCTACGTGATGGAGTGCGTCGAAGGCCGGATCCTCCGTGACGCGGCGCTGCCCGAGGTGCCGCAGGCCGCTCGTCCTGCGCATTGCGAGGCCATCGTGGATGCGCTCGCACGGCTGCATCGCGCCGACTACCGCGCTGCGGGGCTCGGCGATTTCGGGCGCGCCGGCGGCTACGTGGTGCGCCAGTTCTCGCGCTGGTCGAGGCAGTACCTCGAGGACACCGAGGCCGGCCGCAACGAGGACATGGACCGGCTCGTCGATTGGCTACCGACGCACATGCCCGGCACCGAGCGTACCACGCTCGTCCACGGCGACTACCGCTGCGACAACCTGGTGTTCCATCCCGAGGAGCCGCGGGTGCTCGCGATCCTGGACTGGGAGCTGGCCACGCTCGGCGACCCGATCGCCGACTTCACCTACCACCTGATGATGTATCGCATGCCGCCGCTGGCGGTGACGGGCCTTGCAGGACGCGACCTGCAGGCGCTGAACCTGCCGCCCGAGGATCTCTACGTGCGATGGTACTGCGAGCGGATGGGGCTCGATTCCGTGCCCGATCTCGACTTCTATCTCGCGTTCAACCTGTTCAAGCTCGCGGCGGTGTTCCATGGCATCCGCGGCAGGCTGATCCGGGGAACGGCGGCAGGCGCGACCGCCAGGGCGTACGCCGCCTGCGTCGAGGAAGCGGCGCGGCTCGCCTGGCAGCAGGCTCGTCGCGCCGCGCCGGGCTGAGCGCGCGGATCGTCAGGCGCTCGCAGGTCGACGGCGCCGGGCAAGCTCCACGAACAGGATGCCGCCGACGATAAGCGCCGTGCCCGCGAGCTGGTGCAGGCTGAGGCGCTCGTCGATGGCCAGCCAGGCCACCAGGATGGTGAAGGGCGGTCCGACGGTGCTGACTATCGCGCCGCGCTCCGCACCGATGCGGCGCACGCCCTCGGCCAGCATCAGCACGGGAGCGACGGTGGAGAACACGACGAGCAGGGCGATCAGGATCCAGGAAGCCGCGTCCGGCGCCACGGGCCAGGACCAGTGCCGCGGGACGTGCCAGAGCACCAGTGCGACGGCCGCCCCGGTCATGGCGAAGACCGTGAAGGCCAGCGACCCGACCTGGCGCGTGTAGCGTTCGCTGATCAGGAAGTACGTCGCGAATGTGCCCGCGCAGAGCAGCACGCAGACGGCCCCGGTCACGTTGGCAGAGAGCACGTCGCGGTCGAAGGCTCCGACCGCGAGTGCGACGCCGACCCACGTGAGCGCGATGGCCCCCGAGACGCGGGGCGCGGGCAGGCGCCGCGCGAGGACCGCGCCGGCGATCACCACCATGGCCGGGTAGGTGAACAGCAGTGCCCGCTCGAGACTCGCGTCGATGAGCGTCAACGCGTAGAAGTCGAGCAAGGAGCCCAGGCTGTAGCACAGCGCGCCCGCGAAGGCCGCGGCCGCCACGGCGCGCGCGGGGGCACGCACGATGGCGCTGGCGGCGCCGTAGCGCAGCGCCCAGGCCCAGAACAGGGGCACCGCGAGGACGGAGCGGATGACGACGAGGCCCTCGTAGTCCATGCCACGCGCATAGATGAACTTGGTGATGACGCCCTTGATCGCGAGCAGCATGGCCCCGGCCGCGACCAGGAGCGTGCCGGCCAGCGTGGCGGCGGTACGGGGCCGCCCGGCAGGATTCAAGCCGGATCCCCGAAGCCGAGGAACCGCGTGTACTCGGCTGCCGCCATCCGTGCTGGGCGATACGTGTTGACCGGGTTGCGCTCGTCGGCGTGCCCGAGCGCCATGCCGCAGAGGAGCATCTGCTCCGGCGGTGCGCCGACGTGCCGGGTGACGATCGCGTGGAAGTGGGCCCAGGCTGCCTGCGGGCAGGTGTGGAGGCCGAAGTCGCGCGCCGCGAGCATGATGCTCTGGACGAACATGCCGTAGTCGAGCCAGCTGCCCGGCTGCATGTCGCGCTCGATGTAGAAGAAGAGGCCCACGGGAGCGCCGAAGAAACTGAAGTTGCGCAGCTCCTGACGGAGGCTTGCCTCGCGATCCCCCTTGCGGATGCCGAGCAGCGAGTACAGTCCCCAGCCGCAGGCGCGTCGGCGTGACAGGTAGGGCTCTCGCCAGGGGTCGGGGTAGTAGTCGTATTCGCGGCGGTGGGCGCTTCGGTCGCCGCTCGCCGCCTGCGTCACTTCCGCACACAACGCATCGCGAACCGCGCCGGCGACCACGTATACGTGCCACGGCTGGATGTTGCTGCCGCTCGGGGCCAGCCCGGCGAGCTCGAGCAGGTGCTCGATCGTTTCTCGGGGCACCGGCTGCGACGTGAACGCCCGCTTCGAGGAGCGGGTGCGGAGTGCCTCGGCGACGTCCATGCAGTCGGTCAGCCGGTCGCCCGGCGCTGGCCGCGCGACTGCGCGCCGATCTCCGCGACGACCTCGTCCGTCGTCATGACGCGGCCCCAGAGCCGGCGGAAGGTCTTGAGGGTGGCCTCCTGCATCTCGTCGCTGCAGGTCCCGGTGGCGTCCGAGACGAGGACCACGCCGAATTGCCGGTCGCAGGCCTCCATCGCCGTCATCCCCACGCAGTTGTTGGTCGAGACGCCGGTGACCACGATGTTGTCGATCCCCATTCCGCGCAGGTGCGTCTCGATCCCGGTCGAAGCGAACGCGCCCATGGTCGTCTTGTTCAGGACGAGCTCGCCGGGCAAGGGCTTGAGCTCGTCGACGATCTCGTGCTCGCGGGTGCCGGCGCGATTGTCGATGGCCTTCATCCAGTCCTTGAGGTGAATGGGCGTGTCGCTGAAGTCGGGGAGGTGCGACCCGTAGGTGACGTACACCACGCGTGCGCCGAGGCTCCTGAAGGCCTCCGCGAGGCGCTTCGAGTTCGGCACGATGAGGTTCTCGATCCGGGCGAACCGGTACTCTGCGTCGGCGAGCCGGCCCTCCTTCGCGAGCAGCCGCCCGAGGCCGTGCTCCCGGCTGCCGCTCGCGTACTGCAGGTCGACGATGACCAGCGCGGTGTCCTCTGGGCGAAGCGTGAACTGGCGGGTGAAGTCGTCGATGTAGGTGGGCTGCGACATGCGGTGTCCCCCTCGGGGCGGTCGGGCTTGTTGTCCGGACAATTTAGCGCCTCCGGGGCGAGGTTTCATCCCCGTGTCGCCCCGGCCGGCGCCGGCTTCCACGAATTGCCCCGGCTTCGCCCCTTTGTATACAGTTTCGCGGTCGTCAGGGTACGCCCGTGCCGGAGCAGCCCCGGGGAGGAACCACATGCCTGGACCGCTCGATGGCGTGCGCGTCGTCGAATTCACGAGCGTCGTGCTCGGCCCCTGGGCATGCCAGATGCTCGCGGACATGGGTGCGGACGTGGTCAAGGTCGAGCCGCCCTACGGGGACAGCAACCGGCAGCTCGGCGCCGCGCACCACCCGGGGATGGCGGCCCTCTACCTCACGTGCAACCGCAACAAGCGCAGCGTCGTGCTCGACGTCAAGCAGCCGGGCGGCCGCGAGGCGGTCGTGGACCTGGCACGTGGCGCCGACGTCTTCATCCACAACAACCGGCCCCAGGTCATGACCAAGCTGGGGCTCGACTACGAGGCGCTGAAGGCGGTCAATCCTGGACTCGTGTACTGCGGGGCCTACGGTTACAGCCGCAAGGGGCCCTACGGCAGCAAGGGTGCCCTCGACGATTCGATCCAGTCGGTGGCGGGCATCGCCATGCTGAACGAGAGGGTGCTCGGCGAGCCGCGCTACCTGCCCACGGTCGTCGCGGACAAGACCACCGCGATCACCGCGGTCTACGGGGTGCTGGCCGCGCTGTTCCACCGTGAGCGGACCGGCCAGGGGCAGGAGGTCGAGGTGCCGATGTTCGAGACCATGGTGTCGTTCGTCATGGCGGAGCACCTGTGGGGCATGACTTTCGAGCCGCGGATGGGGCCGCCGGGCTACGTGCGGCTGATGAGCGAGCACCGCAAGCCCTACCGCACCCGGGACGGCTACGTCGCGATCCTGCCGTACATGAATGCGCACTGGGACAAGTTCTGCGAGCTGACGGGTCGCCGCGACCTGCTCGAGGACCCGCGCTTCCGCACCATGAAGGACCGCACGCGCAACATCGACGACACCTACGCGGAGACGGCCCGGATCATGGCGACGCGGACCACGCAGGAGTGGCTCGACCTGTTCGGGCCCACCAGCGTGCCGGTGAACCGGGTCAGCAGCCTCGAGGACCTCGCCGAGGACCCGCACCTGAATGCCACCGGGTTCTGGAAGTTTACGGACCACCCGACCGAAGGCCGTCTGCGTTCGACGGCGTTTCCCGTGAACTTCTCGGAGACGCCGGCCGACGAGTGCCGGCTGCATGCACCTAGGCTCGGCGAGCACACCCGGTCGGTGCTGGAAGAGGCGGGCTTCGCGCCCGAGCGCATCGACGCGCTGCTGGCCTCCGGCGCCGCCGTCGCGGCGGACTGACTGACACGGAGCGAGCGATGGGACTGGACGACGTGGACGTGAGGGCGATCGATGCGGTCGTCAACATCTGGACACCCGAGGCACTCTCGCACCGCCCGGACTGGAAGGACGGCTTCTTCGTCGGCAAGGTGAAGAGCAAGGACCCGATGCCGGGCATCCCGCTCGAGGAGATGCTGGCACGGATGGCGGAGGCGGGCATCGAGCGCGGCTTCCTGGTGGCGGCGAGGACCGGGCGGCTGGGCCTGCCCGGCTCCTACCACATGCCCTACGAGGTCGTGGCGCGGGCCTGCGAGAAGTATCCGGGCCGCTTCTACGGCCTTGCCGGCATCGATCCCACCCAGGGCATGGATGGCGTTCGCGCCTTCGAGGACGCCGTCAAGAACATGGGGTTCATCGGCGCGCACGCCTACCCGCACTGGTTCGAGCTCGCGCCCGACCACGCGAGGTGGTACCCGTTCTACGCCAAGTGCGTGGAGCTCGGCGTGCCGGTCCTGACCCAGGTCGGGCAGTCGCTCATCTACTCACCGGACCAGCGGCTGAAGAGCGTCGGTCGGCCGATCACGCTCGATGCGGTGGCCTGCGACTTCCCGGAGCTCAAGCTCTGCGGCATGCACGTCGGCATCCCATGGCACGACGAGATGATCGCCATGGCCTGGAAGCACGAGAACGTCTACATCGTGGCCGACGCCCACAGCCCGCGGTACTGGCCGCCGAGCTTCGTGCATTACATCAACAGCTACGGGCGCACGAAGGTGATGTTCGGCACCGACTTCCCGGTACTGGGCTTCAAGCGCACCCTCGAGGAGATCGCGGCCCACGAGTTCAAGCCGGAGGTGCGCCAGCTGTTCCTCCGGCAGAACGCGCTCCGCGTCTTCAACCTGAACTAGGGGACATTCCTATTTTCCTTTTCGCTGTAAGCCATTGATTGCAAGCAAGAAACAATGACTTGCAGAAGAAAGGAAAATAGGAATGTCCCCAATTCCCCAGTGAGAAGGCCCGGCGGGTGGTGCACACCGGCCGGGCCTGGAAGCCCCGATACGGGCAGGCTCAGCGGAACGAGTAGCTCACGTCCACGCCGTAGCTGGCGCCCGGCGAGTCGTGGATGAAGGACCCGCCGAACTCCGGCGCCGGGATGATCTCCTGCAGGTACTTCTCGTCGCCGATGTTTCGGCCCCAGCCGGTCACCGTCCACGTGCCGTTGCTCACGCCCACGCGGGCATTGACGACCGAGTACGGATCGCGCTTCTGCTTGGAGAACTCGCCCTGGCCGAAGCCGAAGCCCGTGAACAGGTTGGGTACCTGCTCGTCCTGCACGGTGGTGAAGTACGTCTCCCCCATGAAGGAGGTCTCGATGCGGGCGTTGAGCGTCCAGTCGGAACCGCCGAGCGGGACGGCCAGGTCGACGCCGGCGTTGCCGGTGTACTCCGGCACGTAGGGGATCTTGTTGCCCTGGGTATACGGCCGGCCGTCGTAGCGGTCGATCTCGGTGTCGGTGTAGCCGTAGCCGGCGAACAGCGTGAGGTACTCGGTGGCGCGCCAGCGGGCGTCGACCTCGAAGCCGCTGATCGAGGCCTGCTCCATGTTGGTTACGACGCGCAGCAGGCCGAACGGGCCGGCGAAGAAGTTGAAGAACTGCAGGTTCTCGACGTCGGTCATGTAGTACGCGCCGTTGAAGGACAGACGGCCGTCGAGCAGCGTCGACTTGAAGCCCACCTCGAAGGCTTTCGAGACCTCCTTCTCGTAGTCGTCGTTGACGTTCTGCAGGCTGCGGTTGTCGCCGGTGCAGACCGGGAAGTAGCCATCCGCTTCCGACTGCGTGTCGCCGAGGCACAGGCCGCCATAGTAGATCTCGGTCGTCGCGGCGCTGCCCGTGGAGTTGAAGCCGCCGGAACGGAAGCCGTACCCGTAGGAGGTGTACAAGGCCCACTGCTCGGTGACGTTCCAGTTGACCGTCAGCTTAGGCTGGAACTGGCTGAACGTGCGGTCACGCTTCGGGATGCCGCTGGCCGCGAGCGTGGAGTCTGCCGTGTAGGCCGGGTTGATGTAGGGCGTGCTCGGGTTGAAAGCCAGGCCGAACAGCGGCGTCTGAGCGCGGCACGGGCCCGTCAGGTCGCCCGAGTCGTCGCAGGTCGGCACGTTGTTCCTGACCTCGCGCTCCTCCCGGTCGTAGCGCAGCGCCACGGCCACCTCGAGGTTGTCGGTCACGTCGTAGGCCAGCTGGCCGAAGGCCGCGTACACCTTGCTGTTGAACGTGTCGTCGTAGAGCAGGTCCGTCGGGTTCGGGCCGCTGGTCGGCACGAACGGCTGCTTGACGAAGCCCGCGCCGTTGTCCGAGCCCTGCGCGACCACCACGTCGCGCTCGATGTCGGCGGCGTAGAGGCCGGCCACCCAGCGGAAGGCCTCGTCGCCGGGCGAGGTGAGCCTCAGCTCGACGCTGGCGTCCTTCTGGTCGCGGACCTGGTACTGGTAGCCGTCGCACAGCGCCGGGCTGTAGGGCGGGTAGAAGGTCTCCACGAAGCCGTTGGAGGGCAGGTACGGGCCGAAGGGTGCCGGCAGCGGCGCGCCCGGCTGCGCATCGTTGCTGGCGAGGCACGCGGGCGTGAGGCTGTACAGGAAGAACGCGGCGCTCGTGCCGTCCGTCAGGAAGTAGTTGGTCTGGTCGTTGTAGGCGCCGACCGCCGTCAACGTGGCGAAATCGAGGTCGAAGTCGCCCTTGATGGAGAAGTTGAAGTTCTCCTGCTCGTTCTCGGGCTTGACGTTGTTGATGTAGAGGAAGTCATGGGTGTTCGCGTCTTCCCAGAACAGCTCTGCGGTGGGCACACCGATCGAGCCCAGGAAGAGCGCGGTCTCGCGCAGCGCGAGCGAGGCATTGAAGTTGATCGCCCCCGCCTTGATCTTGGAGTACTTCGCCTTGACGTCGATGGAGCTGCGCTCGCCGATGTCGAAGAGCATCCTGCCGGAGACGCCGGTCTCCTCGAAGAAGTCCACACAGTCGTCGCAGCCGAGCAGCGAGTTGTCCCACTGGCCGTCGGTCGAGCGCGTGTAGGCGGACAGGCTCGCTCGGACGCTGTCGCCGATCGGCCCACCGACGTAGATGTTGCCCTTGTAGCTGTTCTCGGTGCCGTAGCCGGCGCCGACGTCCATCTCGAACGAGTCGCCCGGCTTGCGCGTCGTGATGATGAACGCGCCGGCCACCGCGTTACGTCCGTAGAGCGCACCCTGCGGGCCCTTCAGGACCTCGATCTGGGCGACGTTGTTGAGCTCCTGGTTGAGGGCGTTCGGGTTGGTCTGCAGCACGCCGTCGATGACGAGCGCGAAGTTGGTCTCGGCGTCGCGGCCCGTGTTGATGCCGCGGATCACCACCTGCAAGTCGCCGGCCTCGGCGGTCTGGACCTGGGCGACGCCCGGTGTCAGCTGGATGAAGTCGGTCGGCCGCTCGATGCCCGCGTTCTGGATCTCGAGTGCGGTGAACGCCTGCACGGTCGCCGGCACGTCCTCGATGCGCTCCTCGCGCTGCCGCGCCGTGACCACGATCTCCTCGAGCTGGACCTCGGCAGCGACGGCAGCACCGGGCGGCGAGAGCACGGCGGCGACGGCGGCTGCGAGGAGCGGAAGCTTGGTGCTGCGATATTCCATGGACGTGGCCTCGCTGAGATGTCCGGACAAAGGTTGCATACAAGGGACCGGGACGATCATAGCCGTGGGAAACCCGTGTCGCAACGCTGCGACAGCCAGACGAGGAGCGCGGCGCGTCGGGCAACGATTTCGGCCGCCCGCGCAAGCCAACTCATGGTCGAGAGCCTCGCCCTGACCCGATGTGGGCTCGACGCGACAGCCTCGGTGCCGCGGCCGATGGCAGCGGATGCGTCTGCTATCATCGGCGCCTGCCGGCCTGCTGCGCCGCAGGATTCCAGTGAGTCCCAGACAGAACCTGCAGTTCCCGCCCAAGGACGAGCCGCTTCGCGACGACGTCCATGCGCTGGGCGGGCTGGTCGGCGAGGTGCTGCGGGACCAGGGCGGGGAGCAGCTTCTCGCGCAGGTCGAGTGCGACCGGGTCGCCGCCATTCGTCGCCGGGAAGGGGAACCCGAGGCCGCTGTCGAGCTCATCGTCCGTGCGAGCGACCGGGCGCCGGGCGAGGCACGTAATCTCATCCGCGCGTTTTCCACCTGGTTCCAGGTCGTGAATCTCGCCGAGAAGGTGCACCGCATCCGCCGCCGGCGCGCCTACCAGAACCGTAGCGACCGCCCGCAACCGGGCGGCATCGGCGACTGCCTGTACCGCCTCAAGGCGGCCGGCATGAGCGCGGAGGAGGTCATCGACCTCATCCGGGGCCTGACCCTCTACCCCGTGTTCACGGCGCACCCGACCGAGTCGACGCGGCGGACCATCCTGCGCAACCAGCAGCGCATCGCGGACATGATGCTCGAGCGTCTCGACCCGTCGCTGACCCCGGCCGAGCGCCGCTCCGTCATGGAGCGCATCCGCTTCGAGGTCACGACCGGCTGGCAGACCGAGGAGCACCCGCGCGAGCGCCTGACGGTCGCCGACGAGCGCGAGCACGTGCTGTTCTACCTGGCCGAGGTCATCTACCGCGTCGTGCCGGCGCTTTACGAGGAAGTCGGCCTCTGGCTCGAGGAAGTCTACGGCCTCGACGCCGGTAGCCTGGAGCTGCCCGGCATGCTGCGCTTCGGCAGCTGGGTCGGCGGAGACATGGACGGCAACCCGGACGTGCACGCCAAGACGATCCGCGAGACGCTGCACCGGCACCAGCGGGTGATCCTCTCGACCTATTACGAGGAGTGCCTGGAGCTCGCCTCGAAGCTCTCGCAGAGCGCCAGTCGCGTAGGCATCACGCGTGCACTCGAGCAGCGCATCGCCGAGTACTCCACGATCGTGCCGGCGGCACGCGCCATGACGCCCGCGCGCCACGACCGGATGCCCTTCCGCGTGTTCTTCGCGCAGCTCGCGGAGAGGCTGCGCACCACCTACGACGGGCGGCCCAACGGCTATGAGAGCGCCGCCGAGTTCGTTCGTGACGTGGAGGTCGCCGCCGACAGCCTGCGGCGCAACCAGGGGCGCTTCGCCGGCCTGTTCCTGGTCGAGCGCCTGCTGCGTCGCGCCCAGACCTTCGGCTTCCACCTAGCCAGCCTGGACGTGCGGCAGAACGCCGAGGTCCACCAGCAGGTGATCGGCGAGGGTCTTGCAGACGAGCACTGGCTGGAGCGACCGCGCACCGAGCGGGCGAAGCTGCTGGCAGAGGCCATCGCACGGGACCAGGGCCCCGTTGCAGGCCTCGGCGCGATCGGGCGGCGGTCGCTCGCCGTATTCGAGGCGATGATCCAGTGCGGCAGCCGCTACGGGCGCGATGCCGTCGGCGACTACATCGTCGGCGACACGGCCGGGCCGGACGACGTGCTGGCCGTGCTGCTGCTCGCGCGCTGGGCCGACGTCACCGACAAGCAGACCGGCCAGGTGCCGCTCGACGTCGCGCCGCTGTTCGAGAACTACGGCGCGCTGAAGCAGTGCGGCGACACGCTCCGCGCGCTGATCGACACGCCCGAGTACGCGGCCCACCTCGCCGCCCGCGGTGGGCACCAGCGGGTCGTGATCGGCTACTCGGAGAGCAACAAGGAGTGCGGCATCGCCGCCTCGCGCTATGCGGTGTACCGGGCGCAGGCGGCCCTCGTCAGTGCGGCGGCCGATGCGCACTTCGACCTGTGCATCGTGCACGGACGGGGCGGCACGGCCAGTCGCGGCGGCGGGCCTATCGAGATCCTGGTGCAGAGTTCCCCGCCGGGCGCGGTGCGGGGTCAGCTGCGGGCCACGGAGCAGGGCGAGGTCGTCAACAACAACTACGGCCTGCACTCGATCGCGCTGCGCACCTTCGAGCAGGCCTTCCACTCGGTGCTGCTGGCCTCGGCCGGACGCCGGGAGGGGCCGGTCGTCGTCGAGAAGCACGTCGACGTCATGGCGGCGGTGGCCCGGGCAAGCCGCGAGCGCTATCGCGCGCTCGTTTACGGCGCCGAGGGGTTCCTCGATTACTTCCGTCACGTCACGCCGATCGACGTGATCGAGCGGATGCAGGTCGGATCGCGCCCCGCGCACCGACCGGGACTCGTCGGGATCGCCGCGCTGCGCCCCGTGCCCTGGGTGTTCGCCTGGACGCAGAGCCGGCACTCGATTCCCGGCTGGTACGGCATCGGCTCCGGGCTCGAATCGGCTGCCAAGGAGCTCGGCGCCGGGCGACTGGCCCAGGCCTGGGCCAACTGGCCCTATTTCCAGCACTTCGTCGACGACGTCGAGATGCAGCTGGTGCGGGCGGACCTCGGCATCGCGGCGCTCTACGACGAGCTCGCCCCCCACGAACACAGGCACTTCGCCGAGGAGCTGCACCGGGAGCACGCCCTGGCGGTGCGCTGGGTGACCTGGCTGAAGGGCGCCATCGACCTGCTGGACGACGAGCCCAGGATGCAGCGCTCCGTCATGCTGCGCGCCCCCTACCTGGACCCGATGCACTACATGCAGGCGGACCTGTTGCGGCGATGGCGCGCGACCGGGTGCAGCGACGAGGCCCTCTTCCAGGCGCTGCTCGTGAGCATCTCCGGCATCGCGCAGGGGCTGCAGGCGACGGGGTAGATCGTGAGCCGTGCGGCTCACGACTCACCGGTCACCCCTTTCCCCATCCGCTAGACTTTCCCTCATGCTCACGGCCCCCGACCTCTTCGGACACGGCAAGTTCTGGGCGCACCGGCTGGGTCCGGCCCCGTTCCTGCCCATGTCCAGGGACGAGATGGATGCGCTCGGGTGGGACAGCTGCGACGTGGTGATCGTCACCGGCGATGCCTATGTCGACCACCCGAGCTTCGGCATGGCTATCGTCGGTCGGGTGCTCGAGGCCCAGGGATTCCGCGTCGGGATCATCGCTCAGCCGGACTGGCGCGATCCGGACGCCTTCCGCGTGCTCGGCCGGCCCAACCTGTTCTTCGGCATCACGGCCGGGAACATGGATTCCATGGTGAACCGCTACACCTCCGACCGGCGCATGCGCAGCGACGACGCCTACACCCCGGGTGGGAAGGGCGGCGGGCGGCCGGACCGCTCCGTCATCGTCTACTCGCAACGTGCCCGCGAAGCCTATGCCGATGCGACCATCGTCATCGGCGGGATCGAGGCCTCGCTTCGCCGGATCGCGCACTTCGACTACTGGTCGGACAAGGTGCGCCGCTCGGTGCTCATGGATGCGCGTGCCGACTTGCTGGTCTACGGCAACGCGGAGCGCCAGGTGTGCGACCTCGCGCACCGGCTCGCCGCAGGCGAGCGCATCTCGGATATCGCCGACCTGCGGGGGACCGCCTTCGTGCGGCGCCGGCCGCCGGCGGGCTGGACGGAGATCGATTCCACGCATCTCGACCGGCCGGGACGTCTGAATCCGCCCGTCGACCCGTATGCACGCGGGGAGCAGCGGGGCGCGTCGGCGCGGGACCCGGCGCCGCAGGAGCCGGGCGTGCGCGTGGTGCGCTTCGCGCGCGAGGTCCGTCGGGCAGAGCACGATCGCAGCGTCATACGGCTGCCAGCGTTCGAGGCCGTGCGCGACGATCCCGTGCTCTACGCACACGCCTCACGCGTCCTGCACCTCGAGTCGAATCCCGGCAACGCCCGCGCCCTCGTGCAGCGGCACGATGACGTCGACGTCTGGCTCAACCCGCCGCCGATTCCGTTGACCACCGCCGAGATGGACCGGATCTACGAGTTGCCGTACCAGCGGGTCCCGCATCCGGCCTACGGCGACGAGCAGATTCCCGCCTACAAGATGATCCGGTTCTCGGTGGCCATCCAGCGCGGCTGCTTCGGCGGCTGCACCTTCTGCTCGATCACCGAGCACGAGGGCCGGATCATCCAGAGCCGCTCGGAGGACTCCGTCCTGCGCGAGGTCGAGGAGATCCGCGATCGCGTGCCGGGATTCACCGGCGTGATTTCCGACCTCGGCGGCCCGACGGCGAACATGTACCGGCTGCACTGCAAGGACCCGGCGATCGAATCGGCTTGTCGCCGGCCGTCCTGCGTCTATCCCGGGATCTGTCCCAACCTCAATACCGACCACGCGCCGCTCATCCGGCTGTACCGGCGCGCGCGCGAGCTGCCCGGCGTGCGCAAGGTGCTCATTGCCTCGGGCGTTCGCTACGACCTCGCCGTGGAGTCGCCGGAGTACGTGCGCGAGCTCGCCCAGCACCACGTCGGTGGTTACCTGAAGATCGCACCCGAGGCCATCTCGGAAGGCCCCCTGTCCAAGATGATGAAGCCGGGCGTGGGGGCCTATGACCGCTTCAAGGAGCTCTTCGACCGGTACTCTAAGGCCGCGGGCAAGGAGCAATACCTGATCCCGTACTTCATCGCCGCGCATCCGGGCACTACGGACGAGGACATGCTCGAGCTCGCGCTGTGGCTCAAGCGGAACGGGTTCCGCGCGGACCAGGTGCAGGCGTTCCTGCCCTCGCCGATGGCGACCGCCACCGCCATGTGGCACTCGGGAAAGAACCCGCTGCACAAGGTCACGCGCACGAGCAAGGACGTCTACGTCCCGAAGACCCTGCGGCAGCGGCGGCTGCACAAGGCATTTCTGCGCTACCACGACGCGAACAACTGGCCGCTGCTGCGCGAGGCGCTCCGCCGGATGGGCCGGGCCGACCTGATCGGCAGCGGCAAGCGCCACCTCGTGCCGGCGTGGCAGCCACGAGGCACCGGCGGCCAGAGCGAGGGCGCAAGGCGCCCGTCGCCGAAGGCCGGCCAACGGCGCATCCTGACCCAGCACACCGGCCTGCCGCCGCGGGAGGACGGGTCCGCCGCGACGGAGCGTGCGGGGCTCAGCCGCAAGCCGGCGCCGGGAGGCGCCGCCGTCCGTGACAGGTCCCGGCCCTCGAAGCGGGCCCGCCGCGGCGGACCGGGACGATGAAGGCAACGAGATGAAGCAAGTCGCCCCGATCACGCGACCTTCCCGCAGCGTCTGCGTCTACTGCGCCTCGAGCCGGGTCTGCGATCCCGTCTATCACGAGGTCGCGCGCCGCCTGGGCGACCTGCTCGCCCGGGACGGCTGCGTGGTCGTCTACGGCGGCGGCGGAGCCGGCTCGATGGGCGCGCTCGCCGAGGGAGCGCTCGGGGCCGGAGGTCGCGTCGTCGGCGTGATCCCCCGTTTCATGCAGGAGCTGGAGTGGGGACATGCCGGCCTGTCCGAGCTGCACGTCGTGGAGGACATGCGGACGCGCAAGCACGAGATGCTTTCGCGCGCCTCCGCGGTCGTCGCGCTCGCCGGCGGCTGCGGCACTTTCGAGGAACTGATGGAGGCGATCACGCTCAAGCGCCTCGGGCTGTTCCTGGGGCCCATCGTCATCGTCAACACGGCGGGCTACTACGACCCCCTGATCGAGCAGTTCCGGCGCGCGATCGACGGGCGCTTCATGAACTTGGTCCACGGTGGGATGTGGAAGGTCGTGAGCGAGCCGGAGGAGGTCATCCCGGCCATCGACAGCGATGGCGGCTGGGACGCCGCCCGCATCGCGGAGGCCGTGGTGAGGTAGCGGTCCGGGTCGTCGCGCGACCGGCGCGACCGGCGCGACCAGTCGGCCGGCCGGCGGGCAGCCAGCGTCAGATGCCTGCCTTGGCGAGCGAGTCGGCGAGCTGGCGAAAGAGGCCCGCCGCCTTGGGATGGTCGGATTCGAAGCGCACCGCCATGCGCTCGAGTGCCGACAGGCGCTCGCCGGCGCCGGCGTCCGTCTCGGGCAGGGCGGCGATGTCCTGCTCCACGAGGCCGAGCAGCTCGCGCGACTCCTCGTCGAGCCGCCGCGTCCGGCCGAGCTCCTCGTGGAGGCGGCGGAGCAGCGCGTGCAGTTCGTCGGGCTGGGTCATCGCTTTCCCCCGCAAAGCAGCGCCCTGCGCGCGGGCCGTGCCGCGCGCAGGGCGTGGATCACTCGCGTGCCTCGACGATCGGAATGCCCTGCTGGACCTCGAGTTCGACGAGGTTGTCGATGCGGTCGTCGATCTGCAGGAAGCGCATCAGCTTCACGGGCGGCAGCACCTTGCCGAACTTGGAGACGTAGCTCTCCTCGAGCTTGTGCAGCTTGCGCCGGTACTTCACGGAACGATCCACCAGGTCCTTCGCGGTCGCGTCGTCGACTTCCGGATACTTGTCCGCGTAGTCCAGGATGATCTGCAGGCGCTCGTCCCCGAGCGATGCCTTCTTGGTGTTGTACTCGCGGTAGAGCGGCCAAAACCCGGCCGCCTCGGCGTCGGTCATGGGCAGGTTGGCGGCGATGAGCTGCTCGCGGCTCGCGCGCATCTCGGCGCGTGCGGCCTCGACGAAGGCCATGATCTCCTGCTTGGAAGGTCCTTCTTCCTGCGCCGCCGCCGGCAGTGGTGCGCCAGCGATCACGATCGCTGCGACGGTGGCTGCGACGCCGAGACGTGCCGTTTGCATCCCCATGTTCTCTTCTCTCCTCAAGATTAAGTGGCTTCGTGGCCAGTCGGCGGCTTTCGCCGCTCTCACATCCCGCCGGGCGCGGCAGGCAGCGGCGCCATCA
>Ga0209536_100000489_pt1 | contig 64142 bp, 65 predicted proteins | sample DeeMarSeWOR28_12_FD_187461 | JGI IMG/M metagenome (GOLD analysis project Ga0209536, IMG submission 187461) | Marine sediment microbial communities from White Oak River estuary, North Carolina - WOR-2-8_12 (SPAdes) (version 2) | ecosystem: Environmental > Aquatic > Marine > Intertidal zone >...
CCATCGTTTTTATTCAACCAGGCGCAGATAAATTCGCTTGTTTATTTTGCCTTTGCTCTTGTAATCAACTACTTCGATTTTCCCCACCTCGGATGTGTTATTTACGTGGGTTCCACCATCGGCCTGTAAATCAAGACCTTCGATTTCGACCACACGCACTTCCTGGATCCCTTCAGGAAGTAGATTGATCTTGGTGCGAATCAGATCGGGTATTTGAAATGCTTCCTCCCGAGGTAATATTTTTACGCTCACCGGACGCGCATTATCGACTTCCTGGTTGATGGCAATTTCGATTGACTGCACTAACTCTTTGTGCATCGTCTCGAATTCAAAATCCATACGTCCAGCCAGTGGTTCCATAGAACCCCCGGTAACTGAGGCACCATAGTCACGGAAAATTACACCACAAAGTATGTGCATCGCAGTGTGCGTGCGCATTAATTTATAGCGGTTATCCCAATCGATTTCTCCACGAACGGATGATTGAGATGAAGGTAAAGATGCATCTCCATCAATAATGTGAAGATAGTCATCACCCAATTTTTTGGCTCGTTTCACGTAATAGGAAGCATTATCAGTAATCAGCCTCCCGGAGTCAGGAGGCTGTCCTCCCCCGCCCGGATAAAATACTGTTTGGTCAAGAACCAGCGCATGATTTTCGGGATCCGTTCTGGTGATGACCCCGTTGAATTCTTTCAAGTAGCTGTCCAATTGGTAAAGTAGCTTGGTCATTAGCCTTCCTTTTCACGAAGATAAGAATTGTTGAGTTGAAAACCAGTATAAAGAATAACGACTGTGTTCGCAAGCATTAACGGGTAGGTTGGAATGGTTGCGCATTTTTTAGCGATTATCTGCTAAAATTACACTATTGTGAGAATGGATTGACATCCCTCGATATTTTATCAATAAATTAACAAGGAAGGATTATTGGAATGAACACACTACCAGGAGAATCAACTGCTCGAATCGCGCATTCATGGTGGCACAAAATTCGATTGGCTTATGTGCCCCAAAACGAATCACCATTACTGAATATGTTCGTGGGCAATTTATTGGAGCAATTTCGCAAAACCGGGCATATGGTGGATGATATGCCTAATCCTGAGACTGATGTTATTATCACCACGTCTCAATTTAATGAACCAATTCGGTGGCGGGATGCGATGATATTTAATGTTCGCCGGCGATTTAAGTTAGATTACTCACCGACCATAGTGACCATCGTACAGGCAACACCTGAAGAAGTTAAGGATAAATTGGATTACTTCGAAAGTGTGTTGGAGAAAGACCCACCTGATCCGCAAGATTTTGAACTACCTGGACTAGGCCCGGAAGCATACCATACTCTCTACGAACAGGGAAAAAGAGGTGGACCGATTTTAGCGTTACTTCGTACAGTACAAACTCAAGCGATGAGTATTCGGGTGGTGCTTCTCATTGGACACGATGAACCTGAAGAAGCTTATGTTTTCGATTTAGTTGGAGCTCATCCTCGGATCAAAGCTTTGGACCATGAACTCTTTTATGAAGACATCGCAGGACGAATAGTGACAGCGATGAGTACCCATGAGATCACCGAACACCAAGTCGTGGGAGACACAATATCAGCTGACGTTTGGAGCTCATTAAGCACTCCCAAACAGATGCAGAACGCTGGAAATGAGCTTGGCAAGCGAGGATTCTTCACAGAAATGGTTTTGGTTACTAATCTGGCTACTGTGCCATCTGTCCCAGATGCTATCGCCAGTCAATACAGTGAAGGATGCTTTGCTACCTGGGAGCCGAAAATTGAGGGATTGATCACCACTGTTACCGGAAGTGCAAGACCCGTCGTTAAAGACCAACTAACTGATGATGAATTAGCCGTAATCGTTGGTGTCCGTCCAGATGGTAAAGGGGCACAAATTAAACAAGTAGAGAATAAGCGCAATGATCCCCCATCCTCAGAAGCGGTTGAACTCATGGATATGGATAGGGATTTACCAAGAATCACGCTTGACAATGCGGTAGAAGTTCCAGTTTCTCGATCCAAGCTACATGGGCATCGGGGAGTGAAGGCTTACGATCCAAATCGGGTTGAGCATGTTTTCTTGGAGCCTCAATATTATCATTACCCTGTTTCCTGCTCGACGGAAGCGCAAGCCCAGGCCATTCAAAAAGCATTCTCGCGCTCAGAGGCTTTACAGAATCCATCCGATCAGAGGGAAGCCGTGTTTACAGTCTTGCCAGGGCATGGGATCGTCATTGCAGAGAAGTGGGTGTCTGGTAAAGAACCTTTTCAGGTGATCTGGGAATACATGGATCAGGGTTTATTGGTGATCGAAAATTTAGTCCCCCAAGGTCCTTTAACCTTTGTGCCAGATAATGAAGGCTTAATGGTTATCCAAACAGAGTAATCTATGTCGGATGAGTATTATCGTCAACGCGCTGCTCGCCGAGGGAGAATTTTGTGGCTTATCGGTGGAGGGCTCTTGGTGCTAATATGCGTTGTTGCCGGTGTCATTCGGGCTTATCAGGATTCGTGTACGGGTAGTTTCGAACGTTCACCTCAAGCAGTGATTGAAAGCTATGCTCAAGCGATTGCCCATGGAGATTCTTCACAAGTGGAGAACTGCTGGCATCATGATCCATTTTTTGAGACAGAAACAGGTTGTTCAGATATTTGTCTGTCGAAGGTATTGGGAAATCAGTTTGAAATCACCAGTATTGAATATGGAGAAGAGATCACAACCGATGATGGCAGATTGACTTTGGATGTGAGCGTCTCCGCAACTTGCTTAGCAAACAACGATTACCATGAGGCAGAGATAACCCTTGACACGGCTGCGCAAAATTACCCATGGCGACATTGGCACATCATTTACAGTACTTTAGGTGGTACGGTGGCAGAACCTTGGTGCGAATGATACATATACCCCTTCCAGGGGTATTTTTTTCTATCGTCGAATTGATGAGAAAGCCACTATCGGGGGAGTTTATATAAACCATGGTATTAAACCGTCGAATAGAATATTTCTGCGTTGGTGCCTTGGCCGCTGCCGTACTATTGTTAGAAGGTGCTTTAACCCGGTTCTTGGCAGTGGCTCAGTTCTATCACTTCGCATTTCTTGTTGTCAGTCTGGCGTTGTTAGGATTCGGCGCCAGCGGCTCATTGTTAAGTTTGTTTCCTCATTGGTATTCAAAGAATAGCGACCCTGCTGGTCAAGAAAATTTGGGAAGATTATTGACTGTTTCCGGAGTTGGGTTTGCTGCCAGCGTTGGTCTGCTTTTTTTTACTGTGAATCTTTTACCATTCGATAGCTACAGCATCACCTGGGATCGCCGGCAGATCTTGTACTTCATCCTATATTATTTAGTTTTAACGATACCTTTCATATTCGCTGGAATGGGAATCGGGGGTGTTTTATCAAATAGGGCCGATGAAAGCAATGTTGTATATGCAGTAAATTTATTGGGGTCAGCCATTGGCATTTTATTGGCTTTGCTGGTCATGCAATTTTCCGGTGTACCGGGTGCCTTATTAGCCAGTTCGTTGATCGGGCTTTCATCGGGAATTGTGTGCTACAAGGCCCAACGAAAACTTTTCCGATATTTATTTCTTGGGATACTCGGTCTAGGATTTGTCGCATTGGGATTATTGACCTGGGTGAACCTTGGAGGAAGGACGGATATCTTTATAACAATTTCACCGTACAAAGGTTTGGCTTACGCACAGAGAATACCCGGATCTGAGAATTTGTTTGGCAAATGGAACGCCATCTCGCGATTAGATGTCATTGCACAAGCCAGCACAAGGGTTATGCCTGGTCTGAGTTATGCCTATACAGAAACTCCACCTATGCAAAATGGAATGGCGCTAGATGCTGATAATCTGCAGCCTATCACTCAGGTGCATCCTGATGAGTTTGAAGCGGCTGAATACCTGCCAGAGTCGTTTGGATTTCAAATAAAACCGATGGCCAGGGTTTTGGTAATTGATCCGGGGGCAGGATTGGGAATCTTGCAAGCATTAGCCGGCGGCGCAAGCCAGGTTACCGGGGTGGTCAACAATCCATTGATCCTTGAAGCAGTTGCTGATACAGCTTCTGAAACCGATCCTTATAAGCATCAATATGTAAAATCTGTGATTGAAACCAGCAGGGTGTTCTTGGGATCAAAAGGTGAAAGCTACGATATTATTTTTGTGCCTTTAATCGCTCCATACCGTCCAGTTGCAAGTGGAGCATATAGTCTGGCGGAAACATATACCCTTACAGTTGAAGCTTTTACAGATGTGTTGCTCCGTTTATCTGAAGATGGCGTGTTTGTGGTTACTCGCTGGCTTCAGACGCCCCCAAGTGAGGAGATTCGGGCGATGGCAACTGTTATTGAGGCTTTAGCAAGATTAAATATAGAATCCCCCGGAGAGAAGATCGTCGCTTATCGGAGTATCCAGACTATGACCATTCTGGTAAAACCAAGTGGATGGATTGAGTCAGAATTAAACGCCTTGCGGGAATTTGCTGATAGCCGCCGCTTCGATCTGATTTGGGCACCGGATATCAAACCAGAAGAGCTCAATCGCTATAACCGTATGGCGGAACCTGTTTACTACCAGGAAATCAGCGATCTTCTGATAGTGTCGGACAGAGACGAATATTATGCTGAACACTCATTTGCTGTCCAGCCAGCGACAGACGATCATCCATTTTTCTTCCATTTTTTTAAGTGGACACAAACACCACAAATCATGGCGACTCTGGGTCGTGTCTGGCAACCATTTGGGGGGAGTGGATACTTTGTGCTTCTTGCGTTGTTGATTCTTGTTTCAGGATTTAGTGTAATCTTAATTGTCTTGCCCGTTGTGATAAAAAATCGAACACCCCTTGATGCTCTGAACCCCACAGGATCCGAGCATAATAAATCAACTCCAGCTTCAAGGTGGCGAGTTTTTGTTTATTTTGGGAGTATCGGCCTTGCCTTCTTATTCATTGAAATCCCATTGATTCAGAAAGGGATTCTATTCTTTGGGCATCCCATTTACGCGTTCACAATCGTCGTAATTACCATTCTCTTATTTTCAAGTATTGGTAGCGCAATTTCCGATAAAGATTGGCTGCCAAAAAGGTGGGCATTTATTCTATTGGTAGGATTGGCGGTAATCACTCCGATTTTAATAATCCTATTTCAGCAATTCGCTCTAAGTATGCCAGTTGAATTGAGGATTATATTGTTTGTAATAGGCCTAGCACCTTTAGGATTACTGATGGGTATGCCTTTCCCATTAGGTTTAAATTGGTTAGAACGATCGAGAACAAAGCAGACCCCCTGGGCATGGGCTGTTAATGGGTGTGCTTCTGTGATAGCCGCTGTACTTGCGGCTATCCTGTCTCTGAGTTATGGATTCACTCTGGTGTTCATCCTTGGGGCGTTTTTCTATGGAATTGCAGGAATAGTCGCAATGGATTTCTGGGGAAAACGAACACCAGTTAGTGGTCTCCTGTGAGGGGGACAAATGTCACGCCTCCCAGGTTTGTCGCTTCTAATTCACCGTCAACTTTTTCGAACGACCACAAAGTTTGCAGGAACCCGACTGGACCAATAGGGATCACCAAACGACCACCATTTTTCAGTTGGTTGGCTAGGGGTTGTGGCAAGTGGTCAGGAGCTGCTGTGACCATGACGGCATCAAAAGGTGCATGTTCCTGCCAGCCGAAGTAGCCATCAGCTGTGAGCGTGGTTACATTCGTATAGCCAAGTTCATTCAAACGTTGGGCTGCTTGTTGTGCCAATTCTGGGATGATTTCCACAGTGTATACTTCTGCACCCATCTCGGCTAAAATGGCAGCCTGGTAGCCACTGCCGGTACCAATCTCCAGTATTCGCATTCCAGGTTTAGGATCAATGGTTTGAGTCATCAATGCAACGATGAAAGGCTGTGAAATGGTCTGGCCGTAACCGATTGGCAGTGGATGATCGTTATAAGCAAGGTGGCGTAAGTCTTCCGGAACAAATTCATGTCGGGGAACCTTGCCCATGGCTTCTAATATTGCTTGATTCTCGATCCCTCTTGGTGCGATCTGATCATCGACCATTCTAGATCGCGCTAATGAAAAATCATCTCCTGTTTCAGTGGGTTCAGGAGTTGGTTGAGCCATTGTAGGTGAGGGCGTGGGAGTGGATGTTGGTACAGATGTGGGACTTGTTTCAATGCTTGTTGGGGTGGGTGAAGGACTTGCGGTTTCACTCGAACATCCACTCATGACAATCAGAAGCGCAATCACAAATACAAAATTCCGAATCATACTTCTCTTCCTTCCCATATAAATAATTATAGGTAATAATATTGTATTTGGTCAACTTGAGTGAAAATTGACGCACCGATGCTAAAATCGTACAATTCTTCTATTATCTTCATAGGGATGATTTGGATATGAAAGATCTTGCTTATTTTTACCCGGATGGGCACCAGGATCATTATGAAATAGGTCATCCTGAAAGACCTGAACGGGTTGAAACAATACGAACTGCTCTTAAAACCGCAGGCATGTGGGATAGATACATTCATCTTGAGCCGCTTATCCTTCCTGAAGGAGTTCTTCAGGCGATCCATTCACCTGGATATCTTGAAACAATTAAGGAAGTTTCGCGTAAGGGTATTCATTTCGATGCGGATACTTATACGACACCCGCGTCATGGGAACTGGCTTTGAAATCAGCTGGGGGTGCTGCTGCTGTGGCCTCATATGTCTGGCGAGGCGAAACTAAAAGAGGCTTTGCGCTAACCCGTCCACCAGGTCATCATGCAACTCAGAACCGAGCGATGGGATTTTGCTTATTGAACAATATCGCTCTGGCAGCTGAATACCTATTTACATTTGAGGGCGCCTCCCGTTTAGCAATTATTGACCTTGACCTTCATCACGGGAATGGAACTCAAGATATCTTTTACATGCGGAGTGATGTTTTTTACGTATCAACTCACCAATATCCATTATATCCAGGCACTGGTTGGTTAGAGGAGACTGGAGATGGACATGGTGCGAAAAGTACAGCTAACTTTCCTTTACCTCCACACTCTGGCGATCAAGCATTTTCTGTGATCTTAGAGGAATTGATCATCCCTTTGCTGGAACGCTATCAACCCGAAATGATTTTAGTAAGTTATGGGTTCGATACACATTGGAGTGATCCATTGGGAAGCTTGCTCTTAACTTCTCAGGGTTATGGATCACTGATTGAGCGATTAGTTGATTGGGCTGATAAAAAGTGTCAAGGGCGTATCGCTCTTTTCCTTGAAGGTGGTTACAATTTATCGGCTGCTGAAACTTGTACACTATCTGTTGCGGCAGCATTGTTAGGAGATCGGGTTCCAGAAAGCTATAAGAAGTTGATTGACAGCTCTCCTCAAAGAGAATCACAAGCCTGGCATTCTATTCATAATCAGGCAAAGCAATTATGGGGAATCGAGTAATATTGACAATTCTTAAGGGAAATCAAATGGCGAATATTTCTAGCACCATCAACCTCAAATGGATCACCTCTACAAACACAATTATGGCTGGAGTAGATTCACGCGGCACGCCAATCGTAATCGGGATCACGGAAGAGCATGAACCCCTTTGGAGAGGGTTGAAGGCCTCAGATTTGTTGTTAATGTCTGCCGCTTCATGTTCCACCTATGATATCGTCTCGATATTAAAAAAGCAGCGTGAACCTTTGGAAAGTCTTGAGGTGTCTTGCACAGGAGAGCAGAGCGAAGAAGTTCCACGTCGATTTACACATATCCACATTCACTACCAATTCTCTGGCGATCTCAATCCAGAAAATGTTGAGAAAGCAATCCGGCTCTCCCAGGATAAATACTGCACAGTATTAAATACCCTAAGAGGTTCAGTTGAGATTTCCAGCGATTATGAGATATTGAAACTTAAAAGGGAATAATGGACACTAAGATAAACATTTCTAATGAAGAATATAACCAGCGTATCGAGTTTCTGCTGGGACATCTCGATCGGGAAAACCTTTCTGGAGCGGTGTTATTTGACAATTATTATATTTTGTATTACACGGGTTTTGCCTATGTACCGACTGAACGGCCGATCGCATTTGTGTTGAATTCAGCCGGTGATAATCTCTTATTTGTTCCTAAATTAGAGGTTGAGCACGCTGGTACCCATGCAGTAATTGATAGAGTAAACCATTATGTTGAATACCCTTACCAGCCCCATCCAATGCACATTTTCAAGGATTTGCTGGAAGAGTTGGGGATATCAGCGTCAGTAGGAGTAGATTGTGATGGATATCCCTGGATCTTCGGATATCGCGGTCCAGATTTGAGCGACCTTATGGGGTTAAAAGCAGTACGCATCAGCGGTTTCATTGAAGATCAAATGATGATCAAAAGCGAAGCAGAGATCGCGCTTATCCGAGAAAGTGTGAAGTGGGGAAATCTTGCCCATGTGCTGCTGCAGCGTTACACCCAAGTTGGATTGACAGAGACAGAGGTCAGTCAACGCGCTAGCCAAGAGGCCAATTTACGCATGTTGGATGCGATTGGCCCTATATACCGATCGCAAAGCCCTTTCTCCGATGGTGCAAGTGCTGGATATCGGGGGCAAATCGGGCGTAATGCGGCCATTCCTCATACACTGGCAAATAACATCACTTTCCAAGCAGGTGATATCCTTGTTACTGGAGCGGGTGCACCCGTCTGGGGGTATAACTCTGAATTAGAGCGAACTATGGTGATTGGTCCTGCAAGCAATGAACAAAAGGTGATGTTTAACCATATGGTTGCGCTACAAGAGACCGCATTTTCCGCCATCAAGCCAGGTTTGAAATGTGCTGTGGTGGATCAGGAAGTGCGAGCTTATTTCGAAAATAATCAATTGATGCCTTACTGGAAGCACCATGTAGGACATGCAATTGGTCTCCGCTACCACGAAGGCCCATTTCTTGATATCGGTGATGAAACCCTTATTCAGCGGGGAATGGTATTTACCGTAGAACCAGGCTTGTATTCCCCTGATTTAGGTGGATTTCGTCATTCTGATACAGTAGTTGTGAATGAAAATGGGATCGAAATCCTAACTTACTATCCGCGGGATCTTGAGAGCCTAACAATCCCTATTTGATTTGAGTTTGGAGCTAACATATGAAAATCGATGGCATAGAAGATCGAACTTTATCAATCCGGTTTGAAGATGCCTTGTTATATTCAACACGTTTGCATGCAAATCAAAAAAGGAAACATAGCAAAACCCCCTATGTTGCTCATCTTTTAGGTGTGACAGCGTTTGTTCTCGAAGATGGAGGCGATGAGGATGAAGCCATCGCTGCTTTGTTGCATGATGCTGTTGAGGATCAAGGAGGATTGAAAACTCTATCTGAAATTCGGAAGAGATTTGGAGATCGAGTCGCAGATATCGTGGATGCAGTAACTGATTCATACACTACGCCAAAACCACCTTGGCGTGAACGAAAAGAGCAATATATTCAATCGATCAGCACTGCAAGCGAATCTGCCATCCGGGTTTCCTTGGCAGATAAGGTTTACAATGCGGGCGCAACTCTAAGAGATATCCGCAGCGAAGGTGAAGAGGGTTGGACACGATTTAATGGCGGCAAGGCAGGAACTCTTTGGTATTACCACCAATTGATACTTGCTTTTAGAGAGTTTGGCTCGAGTTACTTGTTACAAGAACTTGAGCGCATTTATGAAGTCCTGGAGCATGTTGCGGACAATGAGTAAGATATGCACAAGTCATTAAGGATCTACAACTACTAATCAATACTATGGTTTTGTTATAATTTTTTCAGTTTGTTGGTAAATATTCTTGACTATGAATAGTAATCCCTTGATCCTGGTATTTGTAAAAGAGCTAAATTCAACGGTTCGGATAGAAACCGCTGCGCTCAACCTCGGCATGAATGTCGAAATCATTGAAACTGCGAACCAAATTGCACCATCTGATGGAAGATCTCTAGCACCCCAAACTGCTGAACATCTATGGGGTAGGGGCGCTGCCCTGCTGGAAAAAATCACCAGGATAAATCCAGCTTTGATCATATTCGATTTGGGGAATGAAAACATCCCATGGGAGAATTGGATAAGTTTGATCACTTCTGCACCGGCAACACGTCGCATACCTGTGATCGGATTTGGTCCGCATGTCGAGGTAGAAAACTTACGGATTGCTAAAAATGCAGGTGCTATCGATGTTGTTTCACGGTCGGGTTTTTTCTCAAATCTACCTGGTTTGGTTCAGAAATATGCTCGCTTAATCGATCAAGATGAATTGAAAAGCAGCTGCCAGGAGATGTTAGCCCCATTAGCTGTGCGTGGAATTGAAGAATTCAATCGTGGAGAGTATTTCGAGGCTCATGAATCATTGGAATTAGCTTGGAAGGATGATGAGAGTTCCGGGCGAGAGTTGTACCGGGCAATACTTCAGGTTGCAGTTGCGTATTACCAGATCCTCAGAGGGAACTATAAGGGCGCAGCCAAGATGTTTCTACGTTTACGCCAATGGATCGATCCACTTCCGGATTATTGTCGAGGTGTTAACGTGATTAAATTGCGCCGGGAGGCCAAAGCGGCCCACGAAGCTTTGCTTTCTCTCGGTCCAGAGCGAATTTCCGAATTCGATACAAGTTTATTCAAGCCAGTCGAATATCAATCACAGATTTGATATTCTATCTGAACCAAGGTAAAATTCTGCACAATTTAGAGAACAATTTAAGGAATTCTATGTCGAATAAAATTGCACTAACAGGGATTAAACCTTCCGGAACCCCCCATATTGGAAATTACCTGGGAATGATCCGACCTGCCCTGGAATTAGCAAAAAAGTACCAGGCGCTGTATTTCATCGCGGATTACCATGCCTTGACAACGGTCAAGGACGCGGACGCACTAAAGAGATTAACGTATGACGTAGCTGCGACCTGGCTTGCCCTTGGTCTAGATCCAGAAGAAGTTGTCTTCTATCGTCAATCTGATATTCCCGAAGTAATGGAACTTACCTGGATATTGTCTTGTTTTACGGCAAAAGGTTTGTTAAATCGTGCCCACGCTTATAAGGCTGCGGTCGATGATAATGTCGCGCTTGGTCTAAGTCCGGATGAAGGCATCAACTCCGGATTGTTCTTCTACCCAACGTTGATGGCAGCTGATATTTTGCTCTTTGATACGAATTTTGTTCCTGTTGGTCTGGATCAAAAACAGCATATCGAAATGGCGCGTGATATTGCTCAATCGATTAACAGCAACTATGGGGATGTGTTAACTCTTCCGGAAGCGGCAATACGGGAAGAGGTTATGACTATCCCTGGTTTGGACGGGAGGAAGATGAGCAAGAGCTATAATAATGTTATCCCATTATTCGCGCCAAGTGACAATATTCGTAAAAGTGTAATGCGAATCGTCACAGACTCGAAACGACCAGAAGATCCGAAAGATCCAGATACTGATAATGTCTTTGCGATTTATAAGTACTTTGCTGATCAGGAGGATGTTGAAAAAGTCAGACAGCAGTATTTGCAAGGGGGATTGGCATACAGTCAAATCAAAACAGAACTGTATGAGTGCCTGGAGATGAATTTCTCAGAAGCACGCGAAAAATATACAGAATTGATGCAGGATTGGGGATATCTCGACCAAGTTCTCCTTAAAGGAGCGGAGAAAGCCCGCAAATCATCAGTTCCTAAGATGGAGAAAATCAGAAAAGCCATAGGCATCGATTAAGTTCTCCAAAATCATAGGTTTTGAACAATCCAACGTAGATAATCGGAATTAGACCTGGGAATCTGCATTCCGTTTCTGGTTTTTCAGGTTTTCGTATTCAATGATGTCAGTACCATTACAGAATCATTTTATTCAATCTATCCCATGCCAAAGATACGAGATGAGCTATTATGAAATCATATCTTTTTTTCAGGCTTGCAAAGATGAAAATCTCTTCACTCTATTATTTTGATAAGATAAATAAGGAGCACAGTCGAGGAGTGAGATAGTGAGATATCGATCAACAATATTACATCAATTTTAGAAAAGCTGCTCATTTTTGTGGTGACTAATTTGGCTGAGGTGGAGGTCTATAAATTATGGCGCGGAAAAAAATCGGACATGTTGAGCTTCAGTGGACTTGTCCTAATTGTGCAGGTCTAAATCCAGGACCGGAAAAACTGTGTGGAAATTGTGGCGCACCACAGCCAAAAGACGTTGAGTTTTTCCAGGCAAAGCGGCAAGAACTGATTTCGGATGAGGGGAAAATTGCGCAGGCTGAAGCAGGTCCAGATATTCATTGCCCATATTGTGGTTCACGAAATCCAGCGGATGCTGAAATTTGTAACCAATGTGGGGGTGATTTAAAAGAAGGTCTTAAACGAGAATCTGGTCGGGTTGTTGGAGCATTCAAAACTGGCCCGATGACCAAAGTTGCATGCCCAAACTGTGGAGCAGAAAATGCGGATACAGCTATTAACTGTGATCAGTGTGGCGGTTCTCTTGCAGCAGAGATCAAAGATACTGATTCACCAGTGCAGATCAAACAGCCTTCGAGGAACAGAATCTGGATCATTGCAGGAATTGCAGTTCTCTTGATCTTGGCATGCGGGATATTTTTCTTTTTTGCGAATCGGACTTCTGAATCCACAGGGATTGTGCAAGATGTGGAATGGCAACGATCAGTACCGATCGAAGCGATCGTTCCAGTTGAGTATAAAGATTGGCAAGAAAACGTCCCGGTGGAGGGGGAGATCCTGATATGCACCGAAGAAGTCCGCTACGTGCAGAGCGAACCTGCACCAAACTCAGTCGAAATTTGTGGAACACCGTATACGGTAGATTCGGGCAGTGGATTCGGTGATGTCGTTCAGGATTGTGAATACGAAGTTTATGAATCCTTCTGTACGTACACGGTGCAAGAATGGAGTGTGGTGGATACCGCTGTTTTGACAGGTAATGATTATTCGCCCATCTGGCCAGAACCTACCATAGAGGGTGAACAACGTATTGGAGAAGATTGGGAGGAGACTTACACAATTATTTTCGAATCTGGAAATGAGAGGTACGTTTATTCAACGAATGACCTCAGCCTATACCAAGAGGCTCAAATTGGTAGTGAATGGACGCTCAACATCAATACATTTGGAAATTTGGTATCAATTGAATCGCAATAAGTATTTATGAGTTTGAAAGCACACGATCGATCAATCTCACCATCCGCTCGTAATGAGAGCCTTTCCAATAAATCTGATCACATTCCGGACATATTCGAAAATCATCAAAGTATCTTTTCGTCAGCGGCTCAAGCTTATGAGCGATTGCTTCTTTTGAAACTGGTTGAAGTGAAATATTGCATCGTAAGCAGCGATGAAAAGGCGCTATTAACTCTTTAAGCCCAAAACGATGAATGATCTCAGTCACTTGGTTTTCTGGCTTAATTGACCGCACCCAGTATCCATACCGGATCGTTTTGTGCATAAGAAGCTGACGATCTCGGGTGAGCAAAATTCGATCTGCGTTGGATGATATTTCTACTAGCTCATCATCTTGAATGTCATTACGATAATTGGCATCGAATCCAAATATGCGGAGATATGTAGCCAATTTTCCAAGATGATTATCTAAAACAAAGCATGGCTCAAAAGTAATATTGCCGTTCGAGTATAACCCGGCAAGAAGATCGAGCTGTGGAGAAGCTGGAAATACCTCAATCGAGTCTCCAAAATGAACTTTACAATTGAAATCTACAGACAAATCGTTCACAAGGATTTGTCCGATTTCGGTGTGGGGGATACCCTGAGATTCGATCAAATGTTTGACAGATGGATTTCCATTAAATGTGCAGATAATTGACTTTCCCTTCTTGCTCTTTGGAAGGAAATCATTCAGCTGGTCATTAACTACGAGAATCGTTTCAGTCATTGGATATATGTTTTACGTGATTATCGGGTTTGTGAACTGATATTATAGTTAACAAAACCAGGTTATGGTCTGTCAAGAAAAAAATCGTATTCAAGCTAAGTCAAAACTAAACGGAAGGCTTAATGAACAAAAAACTTTGTCCAAAAATAATATTGGAAGGGACCCGGTTGACTCTTAAAACCGAAATTGCATTTGCATTGAATGAACATCCGCAAATTGTTGGGCCGAGGAAATATCGGTATCATTCACCGTTGATATCTGCAGAATGGGGTGCATTCACGAATTTTCCATGGGGTCGAGGACTGATCAATTTTACTCCAGAAGAAGAGGCACTGGCTATGGAGACCTACCATATCTGGGTCCGGCTGTTCGAGTTACAGCGATACTATTCGTGGATCATTGATCGCTTTCATATTTCCACACGCGCTTATCAAATAGAGAACTTTGGCATTGATTACCGATTCAATTGGCTCGAACAACGCCTAAAACCTCTTGGCTTTCATCTTGTTTTTCTTGTTCGTTCAGAGGCTTCATTTGATGATGCTCGAAAAGAAAGGTTGAAGGTGTCTGGAAATCCTGCCCAATATGATGATATAAACATTTTTATCGAAGAGCAAGATTTGTTCCGCCAGCTAGTTAGCGAATCGATCTTGCCCACGCTAACAATAGATATATCTGATAATTCTATTGGCCTTGCCACAACGAAAATTGCTGAGTGGTTAAAGGAAACAGGCGGGTTATGGATGGATTGAATTTCGTGGATAGATAAGTTATGGAAATTGTGGTTCTAATGTCTGCTGAACATGAGCATGAATCGCCTGGTACGAGAATTCCCCACCTGGATTAGCTCAACAGAATATTCAATGATTAATCCTCATTTCAAGCTCGATCTCATCCCGGAGCGGTATTCCATCTAACCCGATCATTGGAATTTCAGGTTTCAACCGCCGCGAAATTTCCAACGCATTTTTGTGGACTGCGACCAATTGAAAGCCCCTCTTCTGAAAAAAACGTAATCCAGATATATTGTCGTTTGTGGTAATGAGCCAAAGACGATTGCAACTCGATTTAATGGCAATTTCTCGGGCTGTTAGAAGCAGCTTACTACCAATCCCTTTGTTCTCCATTAGGCTGTCCAAGGTGATTATTTCACACTCCGCATTGGTAATGGAATAGGTTAATAAGCCCACACGGTCTCTTGAGAGGTATGCAATGAATCCTGGGAGAGATTCAATTTCGTGCTTAACGCCTCTGGTCACGATGAGCGTCGATCGCCAGCGCTCAGATATTAAATCGATGATCCATTCGCGATCGAGTGGCTCGATGGGACGGATTACGATCTTTGAATTAATTTCCATAATGATTAGTATATCTAAAATTAGTTTCTCTTGTTCAAGGAATTGGTACAACATCTGGTAAACTTCAGTTTTGAGCGCAAAATCATCCTGATTTCGGAGGAAGTAATATCCTGATGCAGCCGATCCTGTCCATCGATTTGACAACGCAAAAAATCTCTCGTTTTGATATACCTCAAGAATGGGAAAAAGCCTACCTAGGTGGCGCGTCTCTAGCGGCGCGGATCCTATACGATCATTTGACACCTGAATTGGATCCATTATCCCCGCAAGCACCATTATTATTTCTTAATGGCCCGCTATCTGGAACTGCTGGGCCAGCCGTTGGACGCTATGTCGTTTGCGGCCGCTCACCAGCAACTCGATTATGGGGCGAATCGAACTGCGGTGGCTTTTGGGGTGTTGAATTACGTAAAACAGGCTTTGATGGCTTATTGATCGTCGGAAATGCGAGTGAGTCGATCTATCTTTTGATCAATGATGGAGAGGTTTCTTTCGAACCTGCCCAACATTTAGCTGGATTGGATACATACCAGACCCGAGACTCTATTCTGGATGAAATAGACATACCTGGAGCTCGAGTTGCCTGTATTGGTCCTGCCGGAGAGGCGATGATCCCATTTGCATTGATTATGAGTGATCATGGACGGGTGGCAGGGCGGACTGGGATGGGCGCTGTTATGGGATCAAAAAATTTAAAAGCAGTGGCTGTTAAAGGATCAGGAAGAATTCCAGTGTCTGAACCAGATCGATACAACGCAATTCGCTCTGAGGTTAATCGTCAGTTGAAGAATGATCCTGTTACGAAAATTGCACGCGACCTTGGGACGGCAAGCGTTGTTGATTATATGAATTATCTGATGGAGATGCCAAAAAAATATTTCACCAGAGGAAAATTCAAGGATGATTTGAATATATCTGGTACGAATATTAGAAACACATTATTGGCTGGTGTGAGCGCATGTCATGCGTGTGTGATCGCATGTGGAAGGATTATCAAGCTCAAAAATGGAAAAAAACGTAAAGGCGCGGAATATGAAACTCTGGCGGGTTTTGGGCCGAATCTGTTAATTGATGACCCTGAACGTATTAGTGGATTTGGAGAGCTTTGCGATCGATATGGCATGGATACCATCAGTCTCAGCAACATCATTGGTTTGGCTATGGCTTTATATGATTCGGGAGATATCCAGGATACGGATACGGATGGTCTGGCGATAGAATGGGGTAACGCGGGTGTTGTAGAAAAGTTGATCCACAAAACTGCTTATAAACAAGGGTTTGGAAAGTATCTTGCTTTGGGGGCTCGAGAATTTGGAAATCGGTTCGATGCAGGGGATAGAGCCATACAAGTTAATGGTTTGGAAATAGCTTACCATGATCCACGCGGTGCGACCGGTATGAGCCTTGTTTATGCAACATCTCCGCGAGGGGCCTGCCATAACCAATCGGATTACTACTTAGTTGAGGTCGGGCAATGTTATCCCTCTTTAGAATTAGATTACTTCTCGCCTCATGCTGGCACAGAAAAGGTGAGAAATGTTGCCCGCCATCAAGATTGGCGGACACTATTCAATTCATTGGTGATGTGTATTTTTTCGAATGTTCCTCCAGAAGACATTGTTGACTTGATCAACTCAGCCTGTGGATTAGATTGGTCAATCGAAGATACGTTGAAAGCCGGTGAACGTGGTTGGAATTTGAAGCGCGTTATTAATAATCGATTTGGATTAACGAGAGAGTTTGATAAACTGCCAAAAGCCTTATTGATTCCATATGAAGATGATCCTACTGGATTCGTACCCGAATTTGATGCCATGTTAGATGCGTATTACACTGTGCGTGATTGGGATAGCCAAACTGGATTCCCAAGCCCGGCGAAATTAAGCGAATTAGGCTTAGATTGGGTGAGAGCAGATTTAGAGAACATAATAATGGCAGCAACAGGATGAATATAACTACTATTAATTCATGGAGGGCGAAATGAAATTAGTTTCAGTTGAGCAAATGCAAGCCGTGGAGCGGGAAGCAGATGCGAACGGTTTGTCTTATGCCATGATGATGGAAAACGCTGGATCAGGACTGGTTAGGGAAATCTTATCTACATTTGGTGACTTTCAAGATGGGGGTGTCCTGGGATTGGTTGGTTCGGGGAATAATGGTGGAGATACATTGGTTGCTCTAGCAGAATTAGCAGATTTGGGGTGGAATTCGAGCGCATATATCGTCAAGTCGAGGGAAAAGGAAGATCCCCTTATTGAACGTCTGCTTTCTAAAGGCGGCAAGATAATAAAAATCAATACTGATCCAGATTTTAATTTATTAAAATCAGCCATCGAGGATCACGCTTTGCTATTGGATGGTGTATTAGGGACGGGTATTCAACTGCCATTGAAGGGTGATCTTGCTAAAACAATGGGATTCGCCAAGGCAGTAGTCAATCAAATCCGGAAAAGACCCAAGATCGTGGCAGTTGATTGTCCCTCGGGCGTTGATTGTGATACCGGACAGGTGGCTGAGGAGTGTCTGAAAGCAAATATCACAATCACCATGGCTGCAGTAAAGAGGGGACTATTGGAATTTCCCGCGAATAATTACATTGGAGATTTGAAGCTCGTTGGCATAGGACTGAAAAAGAATGATAAACGCTCAAAAACTTGGCAAAAAATAAGGCGATTTGTCGTTGATCCGGTGTGGGCACGAGATGTATTACCTCCGCGTCCGAGGGATGCTCATAAAGGTACCTTCGGGACAGCACTGATAGTTGCTGGTTCTGTTAACTTTACTGGTGCTGCATTACTGGCAGGGATGGGTGCGTACCGGGCGGGAGCTGGATTAGTGACATTAGCAGTTCCTGCGCCATTACATAAAGCTCTTGCTGGTCAATTTCCGGAAGGAACCTGGCTGTTATTACCACATGAACTTGGCGTAATTGAAGAAGGTGCTGCTGAAGTGATCCTTGATAACCTTGATAAACCCACAGCTATGTTGCTCGGACCAGGGTTTGGATTAGAGGATGAAACTTATCACTTTTTAGAAGAGCTACTAAAAGGTTCTCCACCTAGCCGTCATGGAGCAATTGGCTTTGTGACTGAACCTGACCAGAAATACGAAAAGGAAAAGTCGGATCTACCACCGCTGGTGATTGATGCAGATGGATTAAAGCATCTGGCCAGGGTACCAAATTGGCCAGAGAAGATTCATCAACCTGCAATATTGACTCCTCATCCAGGGGAGATGTCCGTGCTTACTGATCTGGAAGTCGCAAAAATTCAATCCAATCGGATTGACATAGCCGAGCGTTATGCGCGAGAATGGGAACAAGTCATCGTTCTTAAAGGGGCGAATACGGTCGTTGCAGAACCAGGAGGGCGGACTGCGGTGATCCCCGTTGCTACTGCAGCACTTGCCAAAGCGGGTTCTGGTGACGTATTGGCAGGAATTATTGTCGGTCTGCGTGCGCAGGGAGTTGAAGCATTCGAAGCCGCAGCTTGTGGGAGCTGGATTCATGCCCAGAGTGGCCTCCAAGCAGCTGCATCATTAAGAACTATCACCCCTGTATTGGCAAGTGATCTACTTCCTGCGACCATCAAAGTAATCAGCGATCTCGAATCAGGTCAATCATGACTAAAAAAAAGAGGTCGGAATTACCGACCTCTTTTCACTGGAATAGAAAATCTTATGCTTCAGCTGGTGCTTCTGCCTCGGATTCATCAGCTGCTTTTTCCGCGGTTTTCTTAGCCGGTTTCTTCTTGCTTGCATCTACTGCAGCTTGAAGGCGTTGAATCTGTTCTTCATAAGCTTTAGCAGTTTGTTGAGCCAAGTCGGATGCGCGTGTCTGAACTTCACCGGCTGTCTCAGCCGCTTGATCGCGCAATTCAATGCCCTTATCCTTGATGTATGCGCGAGTCTCTTCACCAGATTGTGGGGCCATCAAAAGCGCTACCCCAGCGCCGATCAAGCCACCAATCATGAATCCCGCCAAGAAAGATCCCAAATCTCCATTATTATCAGCCATTTTAGTTCTCCTTTCTGATTTCCCTTTTTATTTAATTTTATCAGCGTTTACGTGATAAACCAATCAGTTCAAATAGTTTCGCAAAGCCGGCTAGGTACTGATTGAGTTTAATAACCGGTTCGGTTAAGTTGTCGCTCATGAAGACAGCCGTACCTCGCAATGTATTGGCAGTTTCACTCGTTGATTCGACAATCGGTATGATCTCATTTTGCAGAAGATTGATCAAAGTTGCTAGCTGGACGATTAATACCAGCATCGAGATACTCAAGAAGAGGAAAGCGAGAGCCATGAATATGATCATGATGTCTCTCACCCTTTCCGCATCGGTCCCAGGAGAAGCAAGTAGAACAATCCCGGTAATTAGCAACGCGAGAAGAATAACCACCCCAATGATCACACCAACGATTATTGCTTGTCGTTGGCGGATTTCTTCCTGCTGATTTGTAGCTATCCCTGGATCGAATTCTGATTCAGGTGGCGGTTCCAGCGATGTTAGATCCGAATCCATGGCGTGAAGATTATACCACAATCCATGTTTTGTTCACCGATGACGAAAACTGCTAAAAATCTTGAGGGGATTGAAATTTACTATTTATTCAAGATGCTCAACAGTGCGGAATTGAGATAATAGAATGTAACTATTCTTCTTCGAGTTGTTGATATGTGAATTGATTAAACCAAACTCGAAGAATAGTTTGTGCGGGTTTACCATGGACTGAGGTGGATTTGTCATTTAACTCCGCAGGTGAGTAATAACCCCGGGTAACAAACCCATCGAGCCATTTGTGTTCATCAAAAGCCATGAGCAGGGCACTGTACGCCTGCTCTTGAGCTTTTTGATCACGGGAAACATACTGGGTATCAGGATAAGGGGGTTCAAGGAATTTAGAATCGAGGCAGCTCTTTTCCCCGATTTCGTCAGTGATTGAAATACATCCTTGAAGTGCCCCTGCAGCGGATGGATATGCGACAGCCAATGTGAAAGGCATCTCTAAGTTGAGTTGAACGGGAAAAACCTCACTGTCCAGATATTGGAAAGCTGTATCTCGTAATTGCTCGATAGCCGGTTCTGATTGATTGGTGAGGGGTAGCGACCAGAGAAGATAGACATGATCCAGGTCTTCAATGAATATGGGGGGATCGATGCCGCTTTCTGAAGATGGTAACGCCCAAAATAATGTGCCATCGTAATGTTCTCTAACAGTTGCGATTAATTTTCGCCAGCGACTCTCGGCATCCGCAGGCACACCTGAAGGTTCGCCATCAGACAATTTCCCATCTGGGAGTGCGGGTGATACCCACTCTCCCCCGATTACCAGTCCTTCAATATCTTCCGATTGAGCCATATCGGCAAAATGAAGTATAAAATTTTGGTAGCGTTCGAACCAAACATTCCACCAGGCAAAGTCTCGTTCAGAACTAGACCACCAAGAGTCAGTTTCTGTGGGAAATCTTGGACCAGGATTGAGAGAGACATCCAACTCGAATGATTGCGCCTTTCTGGCAATGGTGCTCACTTCCGACCAAGTTGGATCTTGACCGGTAACAGGTTCTAGTACTGGTGGATTTTGTCGAGTATACGTCCAGCTTGGGGTGAGAAAGACCCATCTCGATCCCAAAGATTCAATTTCCTTCAGGGCAACGGGTGAGCGAGGGATCAAAGAAGGATGAAAATAAGACTGTATCTCAACGCCGGTAATGAAGTTTTGATCCCTGGCAGATTTATCAGTATCCTCCTGGGTGCCTGGGGCGGATTCTGGTTTGAACCAGAACCAGGCATCAACCGTGTCCTCAACCGATTGCATACCCTCTAAAATGCTCAAGCTTCGCCCTGGTGAATCATCACCGGGAGTCGCTTCATCATCAGCACGACCGCACTGGTCATTTCTACAGTATCGATAGGTGAAATTCTCCTGATTCGCGATCGGGCTGTACAACATGTACACCCAATGATTTTCCCCCAGTTTCCACATCGGGATCGGCTCCGTCCAGCCGAAAGGATTAAACTGGATAGAAACGTAATCAAATTCTGGAGTGTTAGATGGGACATTAAGATCAAATAGGATTGGTCCAACCTCCGATAAGTCCCCCCAGTTATCAATGCGATCTTTGATCTGGATGTCTGTGTCTGGAACGGTCATTGTCCTGATTTTGAAATCCCCACCAGAAGTGTGTTCAGCGTTCCAAAAACCATCCCCTAATGTGTATTTATATTCAACATATGCTCCTGACGGGAGTTCAGCTTCCAGTGAATATAGGTCATCCGAAATTGCAGTAAGAGTTGGCATGCGAGATGCCAGCGTATTCATCCCGCCTGAAAGATCGGCAAAGGTGTTTCCCAATTGTTCGAGATTTCCTGCCAGCCGGATTGGAACTGCAGGCAATGTACCATCAGGTACAGATACTGTGAAAGTTACTTTGACTAAGGGTGCCTCAACCATTTTCACTTTCGCTGGTGTGGTGGATTCAATCGCGATAACAGCTCCCTGTTGAAATGTCTGGAAGGACCCATCGAATGCATACAGTACAAGATTATGTTCCCCAGGAGGTAAACCTTCCACAAGGAAACTACCATTTGAAGTAGTGACCGTTTGCGCGCCACCAGCTGTTACTAATATATTGGGGATCGGATTGTTGCTGCTGTCTGTAACCGTACCCATTATTCGGCCTGTCAGACCAAGGTATGATTGATCACTCCATGTGCTGACGATATCTCGAACTGTTCCAGGTCCATCGACGCGGAAGATACGATAACGAACAGGACGGCCATCTGTGGTATGTTCCTCTGCAATATAAACATCTTGCCGGGCATAGCGATATTTAATATTGGCACCAACAGGAAATGGGTGCGTGATCGAATATATGTGATCATCAATTTTCTGCATTTCATACCGGCTGATATTGAGAGCCAGCCCGGTTACTTCATCCAGAATACTCAATAAAATCGGTTGATCTGATGGAGAATATGGAGGGATTTCAACCTGGAAAGTCACAGCTGCTAGAGGCTCTAATTCTCGTGTTTGGATTGTAGGAGTGGGTTGAGGTGTCTGTGTTGAGAAGAGAGGAGGTACTGTTGTGCTGCATGCTAAGCTTAATATGACCATTACAAAGAATATAATAACGAGAATCTTTCCCTTTTGGTGAATTAACTGGTTGGGATGAGATTTCAAAATATTAGTATTGGATCGCTGATCAGAATAGCGATTTGTCATATGCGAATCCCCCAATCAATAAGCTGAAAAAAGAATTCAAGGTTTTGAATCTCTGAAACAGGTATCCGGTAAATATTTTTATCGTGCAATTCGATCACAACGTTTCCAGACTCAACTTTGATCTGATTAATTGACTGCCATGGAATTTTTATATTGGAGAAGAATAAATAATTATTTGACAATGATATTCGTCCTAAGTCGAGTGTACTCCCTGCGAGAAAACTTGATTTAATCTTTGGCCAGATTTGTGGGTAAAACATTGATTTAATTTCTTCAACGAGGAGAGGGATATTTTCAAATCTCTTAGTTAATTTTATTGGCTTTCCGGTATTCGGGTAAATGATTGCACTTGGTTCTGTTCGAATTTGTTTTTTAATTAAAGTTATCGTAGTCGCAAATGAAGTTATGCCTTTTATGTCTGACCAATAATAAAGTCTGCGGCGTAATAGAGAATTACGATAAATCATGGCATTTTCGAAAATATCGATTCTTCTCAGAGAACATGAAAGGCGAAATAAAAAATATGGGAGGGATAGAACTAGCAGAATAAGTGCCGCAACATACCAAGGTCTGGCAATATACATGGCCGAAGCAGGGCCGTATTTCAGATAATACTCCCATGCAAGTAGCATGCCATAGAGTAGAAAGAAAAAGATACCAGTTGCAGCTGGGATAAGAATAAGTATCCAGGCACGAATTCCAATTCCTCGTCCCTCATAAGAAGAAATCATCTTTCCTAAACCAGAATGCTGCATATCCAGGACAGAGTTGTCGAAAGGTGAGTTTTGTTGTTCGGCAGTAGGCGGATATGATTTGTTTAGTTCTGTTCTTCAGAAATCAACTGAAAATAATCGATATCGAGAATGGATCCTTTTCTCTCATCCAGCGGTTTAAAGACAATTTCCGCTTGCATACCGATCGTAAGATTTGAGGGATTGTCAACAACTAATCTGTGGATTAAACCCCCATCTCCCAATCTAATGAAAGCAACTGTTTCAGGCTTATCTTTGGGGGAATCATCCATGTTTATATATAAGTGGGTGAAGGTGACCACTTCTCCGGTGGTACCCACATCCACCCATTCATCGAGCTGATTCATACACCTTTCGCAAAAAGCTGCCGCCGGTACATACGTGTGGTCGCAATTTGAGCAATAAGTTCCCATGATGCGACCCTCTTCCTGGATGGCTCTAAAAAAGCGCTCTCCAGCAATACCGTATGTGTATCGGTTCGCGATAGGCATTTCGCCTTGCCAATTCTGGGGTGCAGAAGGATCACGTCTCAATAATGTCATTCTCTTACTCCTCAATGGGTTTGAAGTAAAGGATATCAGTAATTGCGCCTTCACGTTCTGCAGCAGGTTTCCAAACCGCTTGTACCTTCATACCAATTTTTACTTGATCAGGTTGAACATCACCCAATTTGTGCATGATACCATGCAGAGGGGAGGCACCATCCAAATCAATGACCGCAGGTACCTCCGGATCTTTTATTCGTTTGACATCCCATGTTACATAACACAAGGAAAATGTGTTTACCACACCTGTATCACCAAGTGGTATATATTCTGACATTGGGCGGTAGCACCATTCGCAAACATTTCTTGGAGGAACGACTGTCTTCCTACACTGAGTACAATACGAACCGAGAATCACCCCATCTTTAAAGCCAGCCAAATATTTACCAATAGCGATTCCTGTGTCCCAGGCGAAATTTCCCAGCAATTTATCTTGGACAGAAAGAACAGTACCATCTTGAATTTCTTTTTCACTTAATGATGTTCCAGGATAATCACTTGACATTAGATCCTCCTTATCGTCCGACGATAACAACTGTACCAACCTGCATTAGATCACCCCAGGCTTGAGCGAGACCTCGCTTAGGTTGACCTGGAACCTGACGAGCACCAGCCTCTTCGCGCAGCTGCCAGAAAAGCTCAGCTACTTTCATTAGGCCGGCTGCAGCAATTGGATTTCCCACACCAAGTAATCCACCTGAAGGGCAGACTGGCATATCACCATCACGGTGGGTGATTCCATCGGCAACCAGTTGTGGGGCCTGTCCCCGATCAGCTAACAATAAACCTTCAAGATGATGAAGCTCCTTATAATCAAAAGGATCGTATGGTTCAACGATGTGTATCTGCTTTCTTGGTTCTTTAATCCCTGCCATGTCATATGCCATACGGGCAGCATATTCCACATAACGGGGGTAAGCCAAATCCCGGTTAGTCCAGTATGCTGTGTCAAGATTCCAACCAACACCTTCGATCCATACCGGTTTGTCTGTAATGCGTTTGGCGACGTGTTCGGCAGCAAGCACAATTGCTACAGCGCCATCTGAAACCGGGCTGACATCCAAGCGGTTAACTGGCCAGGCTAGGGTCTCGGAGTTTAGCACATCATCTACAGTTATCTCTGCATCGCCGAGTAATGCGCTAGGATGATCAGCAGCATTACGTTTATTCTTAACTGCAACACGCGCGATATCCGATTTGGATATGCCATAGGTTTGCATATAACGATTCATCTCAAGAGCGAAAATCCACAAGAGATTTGGTTTTAGCGGGCGTTCAGTGGTGTGATCGAAAATGGTCAAGAAAGCTGCCTGGGCATGAGGGTAATAACTAGACATTTTTTCTTCCGCAACAACCAACACCACATCAAATAAACCAGAGGCGACATGGTACCAACCCTGGATCGGGACGAAGACACCCGTTCCACCACCAACATAGGATCTCATATAAGGCTTTCGCCAAGCACCTGCGCCATCACTCAAGTATTCTCCTTTCATGTGAACACCATCAAACGCATCTGGAGCTGTTCCAAGACAAACAGCTTCAATATCATCCATGGTTAGATCACATGAATCTAAAGCTTGTCTTGTGGCTTGCCAGGAGAGCTCTTTGCCAGTTTCCAATGCCCTTCGGACGAACTTCGTCATACCTGCTCCAACGATTGCCACTTTACGCATAGACATCCATCCACCTCCTCAATTACTGAATATCGCGACCGCATCACTGGCGGTGGGAATTCCCCGCCAGGATTGGGCGAGTCCAATACTGACATCCTCTAGCTGGCGAGGTCCTGCCTCACCACGCAGCTGCAGGATGATCTCTAAAGCTCGTACCAAGCCGTTAGCATCCAGTAAATTACCGATACCAAGACTGCCCCCAGATACGTTAACTGGAAAGGCACCTTCCTTTTGAGTGAGACCTTCCTGCGTGGCAGGGCCTGCTTCACCAGGTCTGAAAAATCCTAGTGATTCAAGTACCTGAAGTTCTTTGAATGCGTATATATCATCAACTTCAGCGAAATCAACTGCCTGGTAGGGGCTCGCTATTCCAGCTTGTCGGTAGGCCATAAAGGCAGCATCTTTTGTTGAATTTGATACTCCCCAATTGCGGTTCTCCAGACTTGGAGAATCATTACTCCAACCAATGCCTAATACCCAAATCGGAAAATCAGATAAGTACAGCGCTTTCTCTTCAGAAGCGAGAATAAAGGCTATGGCACCATCTGAATGTTCTGCCGTTTCTCGGCTTCCGAGCGGCCATGCTAATGGAGGTCCGGAAAGTACATCACCAATGGATAGATCAGCACCATAAGGGGCAGAAGGGTTATGAAGTGCATTTCTTCTATTCTTGACTACGACCTCTGCACATTGTTGAGCTGTTGTCCCTGTATCATGGAGGTAGCGATTCATCTCCATACCTGCCACAAATTGCGTATTGAGGCGCAAAGGCCGATTTAGAACCGGATCTTGGGCATAAGCAGTAACACCAGATAAGGTAAGGATGTTCGAGGCTTTGCTATGGCCTTCAACAGCAACGATTGAGAATTGTCCTGTTTTCACAAGCATGTAAGCTGTTGCCAGGCCATGTAAACCATCCCCGGTAATTGTGTGCATGGGTTTGAGGACTGCTCCCAATTGGTCGGGAGTATATTCATCGAAAATGCTTGTGCCCTCATGAAAATCTTCTGCGACCGTAATAAAGCTCTCAACATCTTTCCTTGGATCCACTCCAGCATCATTGTATGCTCGAGAAGCAGCTTCATACATTAGTTCTTTATAGGATAACTCTGGCGAGATAGGACGAAATCCTGACCAACCAATGCCGATAATTGCTACACGATCACTCATTTATTGCCTCCTAAAACTGAAGTTCGTCATATGGAATCAAGTTTCATTCGCTAAATTCTCCCAGCAGCCCGGGCGCGGTCAATTACCTTCTGCGCGGATTTAACTACAGGGGTATCGATCATTGTTCCATCCATCGAAAAAGCACCTCGTCCAGCTTCTTGATTATCAGCATATGCCGCCAGGATTTTATAAGCTTTAGCGATGGCATCTTTATCGGGCGTGAAAATTTCTTGGACAATATTAACCTGATCTGGGTGAATAATTTGTTTTCCATCAAATCCTAAATGCAAACCCTGATATGCTTGGGTTCGCAGTCCTGTTGAATCGGTGAAATCGATATAAACCATATCGATTGCTTGAAGGCCAAATGCAGCGGCATGAGTAACAACGGCGCTTCTGGCATAGAATACTTCCCAAGCAGAAATGGATCGCTGGGAACCGACTTCGGCAGCTAGATCCTCTGCACCAAATACAAGAACTTTCAGGCTGGGATCCGAGGCGGCGATTTCCCTAAGATTAACAACAGCTAAAGCGGTCTCTATGATAGCGAAGATCACGATGCTGTCTTTAGACCAATTTTTTCGCTTTTCTTGAGAAGAGATTTGTTGCTCGAGCCATTTGATATGTTCTATCCCGGTTACCTTTGGCAAAACGATCCCATCTGGTTTGGATGGCAAGATAGCTGTAAGATCTTCAGTTTCTAATCCAGAGCCTACAGGATTGATTCTTACTAAGCGTTCCGATCTGCCGAACTCGTAGGATTTTAATACTTCAGCAACCGTTTCTCTGGCAGATTCCTTCTGATTCATGGCGACGCCGTCTTCCAAATCCAGACAGATACAATCCACACCGAGTGTAATTGCTTTTTTTATTTTATGTAGATCGTCTCCAGGTGTGTAGAGTAAAGCGCGCCGTGCACGCATTTCGCCTCCATTAAAGACGGTCATAATGAAATCAAGAGGTTTGAGATACCGAGTCTGGTGAAGTCTCGCTCTCACTAATTTCTCTTGGTCGACCTCGTTCAGCTACTTTCGCGAGGAAAATTCCGAGAAAATAAAGTACGATCATTGGTCCCATTACTAGAGCCATATTTACTGGATCGATAGTTGGAGTTATTGCTGCAGACAATACAGCAATGATGACAATCGCAATCCGCCACTGGTCGAGCAATACCTTGGATCGTACAAGGCCAACACGAGCTAAAACATAGATGATCAGAGGAAACTGAAATGCAATCCCAATCCAAAACATAATTGCGGTCACAAACCGGATGTAGGATGATGGTCGAATTTGACTGGTAATACCCCCAAAATTCACAAGGAATGGGATGGCAGTGGGTAATAGAATAAAAAATGCAAATGCCATACCACCGATAAAAAAAATGACTGCGACAGGGATGGCATACAGTCCAAAGATGCGTGAAGCTCGACTGAGCCCTGGGGCAATGAATAACCAGAGTTCAAGAATGATATAGGGTAATGCGAATGCGAAACCAGTGAGTATCGCTACCCTCATGAAAGTACCGATTGGTTCAGTTGGATCGATCGCCACCAAGGCGGATATCCCTCCAACAGGATATGCAAGAAGATCGATTATTTGGGATGCAAAGGCAAAGGCAATGATTGTGGCCAAACCCAGAACAAGAACTGCCCTAAGAAGGTGTTTTCTAAGTGCGCCAAGATGGGCAAATAAACTTTCAGGATTATTGATCGCTTTTTCGAGTGAGTCGCCAAGGGGGGTGTCTTCAGGTTCCTCGGAAAGGAATTCCTTTACTTCACGAAAAATGGTCTGCACCCACCGGAACGGCAGCAGGAGAAAATACCGGATTCCACGCAGCAAATTTCGCATAAATTAATTTTGTTCTTCTTCAGATTTATTTACGGGTGCTATTGAATTTTCTTCCGAATTTTCAATTTCCTTGGTGTCCGTGTCCTTCGGAGGAGGTGATGTCCATGGATTGATATCTTGCTGCCATTGCTCAAGATCTGAGGTCAGGTTAGTTGGAATGGCTTTCTTAGTTGCATTTTCTATCTCCCTGAAGTCATCTTCTAATCCAGCATCACGGATAAGTTTATTTGGCAGGGTTCGTAATTCAGAAGATGTACGAGTTACTGCGCGCCAGGTAGGTGAAGTGACAACCTGGCGTAAGAATTTTCCAAGCGTTCGCCCAGCTTTAACCATATCTTTGGGTCCAAGCACGATTAAGGCAATGATCAAGATAAATATTAATTCTAATGGACCTATACCAAGGATATCCATAATCTTTTTATGCTGGCCTCTGTAAATGCTTCAAAGATTGGCGGATCTCATTTTGACGGGAAGCCAGGCTACCTAATACACCATTTACAAAACGAGGAGAGCTATCAGAACCAAATTTTTTAGCCAGTTCTACAGCTTCATTAATAGCTACTTTTATGGGGATATTATCACTAACTGCAAACTCCCAGAGTGCAATTCGAATGATATTGCGGTCGATAATGGCTACTTGGTCGAGTGGCCATTCTGGAGCATGTTCAGCAATGAATTGATCCAGCTCTCCAATTATTGGCCAAACCTCATGGACGATTTGCCTGGCAAATTCGGCCATTTTTTCATCCAGAGACTCTTCTGCTAAGCGAAATTGAATCACCGACATTGGAAGGTGATTTACTAGATCAATTTCGTAAAGTGCCTGCAGGGCAACTGATCTCGCCCTGGTTCGTGCTTTCATTAATTTACAGCGGCCTCAAGCACCTCTGGGTAATCGATATCATCAACATGAATGTTGATTAGGCCCACTTGCATACCAATCATGTCTGTGATAGCTCTGGCAACTGCGGCTTGAATATTGCGACCGACTTCGCGAATGTTGATTTCAGATTCGAGGATTACAAAGATCTCTGCATAAACAGTATCTTCCTCGACTTCAATATGCACGCCATCCTCATCCTGGCGATGAAAAAGCATCGATTTAAATCGCCGGGTAGGGACTCGACTCATCCTGCTGACACCAGGAACACTTAAGGTTGTCAAACGAGCAATGGTCAAGATCACATCTATTGATATGGTTGTTTTTCCGGGTGTTAAGGTTGTCTCAGACATTCTGCTCCAATTATATTCTTACTACATCATCGTCATCCCGCCATCTATGCCGATAATTTGCCCAGTGATATATGATGCTTGTTCTGATGCAAGGTATGCGACGGTATAGGCAATCTCAACGGGTTCACCTTTGCGGCCAATCGGGATCATTGACAAGATCGCTTCACGGGCGTCATCAGGAACGCCTGCCCATATATCTGTCTCGACATAGCCAGCTGCTATCGCATTAACTGTAATCTTACGGGAAGCGACTTCACGCGCTAGGGCTTTTGTAAAACCAATCTGCCCCGCTTTAGAAGCTGAATAATTCGTTTGTCCTGGATTCCCCATTTGACCCGCAACCGATGTGATGTTTATGATCCTGCCAAAGCGTTTGCGCATCATATGGCGAACAGCTGCTTTTGAACAATTGAATGTGCTTTTCAGATTAGTATCTTGAACGATATCCCAATCTTCTTCCGTCATCATCATGATCAATTTATCGCGTGTTATACCTGCATTATTAACCAGGATATCGAGTCCATCATATGTGTCGATTGCGAATTTGATCAAAGCTTGAGCTTGATCAAATTTTGAAACATCCGCTTGGAATACCTCGGCCTTACCACCACTTTCATTTATCTGAGATACAATCTCAGCGGCATCATCAGCAGATTTAAGATAATTGACGATGACAGCGGCACCTCTCTGGGATAATTCGGTGGCAATTGCGCGACCAATTCCCCGCGATGCACCACTTACAACCGCAATTCTGCCTTCCAGGGAAAGGGATGGGGGCAGGGACATTGTGTACTCCTGTAATTGGAATTTTGGTAATTATACCGTAACCAGGTCTTTTATCCCTGTATCGGTAAGATCAAATTCAAGAATTCTTTGATTTTAGATGGAGGTAAATTTAGCAAGATCTTCTGGATTCCCAACCGAGAATCCAACTGCTTTACGATCAATGCGTTTGAGCAGACCAGTCAGCACGGAGTTGTTTCCAATCTCCAGGAACGTCGAAATTCCTTGAGCTCGCATATATTGGATCGACTCTGTCCAGCGGACGCGAGAATTCAATTGTGCTTGTAAATCGATACGGATATCGTCTACTAAATTAATTGGTTGTGCTTTCACATTTCCGATGATCGGGATTATTGGATCAGTAAAGGAAACTGCATCTACTGCCTGATTAAATCTATCTTGAGCATGACCCATCAATGGGGAATGTGCAGCGATACTTACTGCCAAGCGAACAACACGCCGAGCTCCCGCTTCTTGAGCAAGTTCCATCGCACGATCTAACGCCAGTGCTGATCCAGAAATGACCACCTGTCCTGGGCAATTGTCATTGGCAACTTGGACGATCTCATCCTCTGAACTGGCAGTGGAGCAAATCACTTCAATTTCAGTGATGTCAAGTCCGATAATGGCCGCCATTCCGCCTGGGGATTTTTCACCAGCTTCTTTCATCAAGATCCCACGCTCACGGACCAGCTGCAAACCCTCTTTGAACTGCAATGCTCCAGCAGCTACCAATGCACTCAACTCTCCCATCGAATGCCCAGCAACAAAATCGGGTTGCAGGTTTGGATAAACTTCTTGGATGATTTTCAGTGCTGCGATTGAATGCACGAATAAGGCAGGTTGGGTATTGACGGTATCGTTCAACTCATGCTCAGGACCGTCCCAAGCGATCTTTGAGAGGGAAAGATCCAAAATTCCATCAGCTTCTTGATATATTTCATCTGCCTTAGGATATGCTGCGGCCAGCTCTTTCCCCATCCCAACTGATTGTGAGCCCTGACCAGGAAACAAGAAAGCGATTCGTTCTCCATTAAGGTTCATTCGTATCTGCAAAAAAGATAAACGGGCCGTTAATAATAACGACCCGTCAAGTTTGATTATTCTTCTTCAACTTCGATTATTTCTCGGCCTTGATAATGACCGCAATTGAGGCAAACGTGGTGTGGTAAACGAGGTTCACCACAATTTGAACACTGAACTAAATTTCTAGTTTTCAGCGCATGATGCGCACGGCGGCGATCTCTACGACCTGAGGAATGTTTCTTTTTTGGTAGCGGGGGCATGAACGAACTCTCCTAAAAATTGTTGAACTCATAATAACGCCTGCCCTGTGGGCAGGCAATTTGGATTATACGTGTCCCGAACTTAGATGTCAAGCCTAATTTGATCCTACATTGCTTCGTAAATACGCTTCAATAAAATCATCGAGATCACCATCGAGAACTGCTTGTGTGTTGCCTGTTTCGAAGCTGGTACGGTGATCTTTCACCATCTGGTAAGGGTGAAGGACATACGACCGAATCTGGCTGCCCCATTCTGCTTTTTGATATTCACCGCGAAGTTGGGCGATCTTTTCTTCCTGTTCCTGTTGTTTTTTTTCTAATAGCCGAGAGCGTAATACACGCATCGCGTTCTGTCGGTTTTGTAACTGGGAACGTTCATTTTGGCAGCTGACTACAATGCCAGTCGGGAGATGGGTGATCCGAATTGCGGTTGAATTCTTCTGGACGTTTTGTCCACCGGCGCTAGATGAACGGAATACATCAATCCGTAAGTCGTCTGGATTGATTTTCACTTGAGATTCTTCCTCAACTTGGGGGAGGATTTCAACTTGGGCGAAGGAGGTGTGGCGGCGGTGAGCAGAATCAAATGGTGACAGTCTAACTAAACGATGAACGCCTTTCTCTGAACGCAAGTATCCATATGCATAACGACCATTGACAGCAATAGTGATGCTCTTTATCCCTGCTTCTTCACCAGGAGTGAGATCGAGTATATCAGTTTGATATCCTTGATTTTCCGTCCAGCGCAAGTACATGCGTTGCAACATTTCAGCCCAATCCTGGGAGTCGGTCCCTCCCGCACCTGCGTGGATAGCAAGTATGGCATCTCCGCGATCATATTGGCCTGATAGCTTGGCTTCGAATTCACGCCTGGCCACCTCAGCCTCGATTGATATTGTCTCCTCTTCTAATTCTGAGAAAATACTTTCATCTTTTAATTGAGCCAATTCCATAGTGTCATGGATAGATTGGCGCAAGTTTTGCCAATCACTGACTTCCTCTTTTAGTGAAGAGATATCTTTCATTAATCGCTGGGCGTTTTCCGGATCCTGCCATAAGTCTGGTTCCTCAGCTTTCTTCTGTAGTGCTTCTAGGCGACTTTCCTTTGCAGGTAAGTCAAAGACGCTCCAATAGATGGTCGAATGTTTCTTGAATAGTTATTAATCGATCGATTAATTCTTGCATTTCTATTTCTCCTAAATCGCCAAAATACCATCCACAAATTGGTCAGGATCGAATGGTTGTAAATCGTCCGGCGATTCACCCAAACCTGCAAATATTATTGGTATTTTCAAATCACTTTGGATGGCGAATGCCATACCTCCTCTGGCTGATGAATCAAGCTTTGCGAGGATAATACCGGTAACTTTAACAGCTTCTTTGAACGCTTTTGCCTGTTGTAACGCATTTTGACCCGTAGTCGCATCCATTACTAACCATACATCATGTGGGGCTCCAGGTAATGCTTTTCCAACGACCCGATGTACCTTCTTGAGCTCTTCCATTAGATTGAACCGCGTATGAAGACGACCAGCCGTATCGATGATAGCAATATCATATTGGCGAGCAACGGCTGCCTGGACAGTATCATACGCAACTGCCCCAGGATCTCCGTCTGGTTGGCCAGCAATAATTGGAATATCTAATCGATCAGCCCAAACTTGTAGTTGATCCACGGCGGCAGCGCGAAAAGTATCAGCTGCTCCAAATATTACTTTCTTCCCTTGATCTGTAAATCGTTTACCTAATTTTGCAATGGTGGTGGTCTTGCCTGATCCATTTACACCAACAATAAGAATAATTGTTGGAGAGGAATTAATGTTGAGAGGCAGAGGGGTATCCAACCGGTTACGCAGCTCATCTCTCAGTACTTCGTTTAATTGGGAAGTTTTTCTGAGGCCTTCTTTTTGTTCTCGCTCCCAAATAACCTCTAACAAGGCCTCGCTAGTTTCAATTCCTAAGTCTGCCTTGATAAGAAGCGCTTCAAGATTTTCGTATGTTTGATCGTTTATTTCCGATACACCAAGCAGCGATGCAATCTGGCCAAATGTTGCTTGACTAGTTTTTGCTAAACCTTTTCTCCATTTACTGATTGTATCATTCATGGCAGCATATTATATCATGCACATGCATACCAATGATTCCGTCATTCCGCACCCAATAATCCATATAAAATGCTCTGAATATTAGCGGCCTATCTAGAAATGGCTTCTAGGTGATTAAATTCGGTGATTTTGAAGAGAAATCAATCAATCAGGATAAATTGTGTGTAAGATGCTATAATTCGCTCAAATGAGCCCCAAACTATCACACGTTGATACAACCGGTCGAGCTCGCATGGTGGATGTGAGTGGAAAGCCAGATACCACCCGCATGGCAGTTGCCAAGGGAGAAATAATTATGCGAGAAGAGACTTTAGAATTGATCAATGCCGGTGAAATGAAAAAGGGCGATGTTCTTAGTGTTGCACAACTAGCAGGGGTGATGGCAGCAAAACAAACCTCTACACTGATTCCACTTTGTCATCCATTGCCTCTAACCCAAATTGAGGTTGATATTCAACCAGATAAAGATTTACCAGGATACCTGATCGTTGCAACTGTTAAATCCGTGGGGAAGACCGGGGTAGAGATGGAAGCGCTCACAGCTGTCTCCGTAGCAGCGCTAACTATCTATGATATGTCAAAATCAGTTGAGAAAACCATGCATATTCAAAATATTCGTTTGATCGAAAAGCATGGTGGTCAAAGTGGGGATATATTTAATGAGTGAAATCAGATTAAATCGTTGAGTAACCAAGTTTCAGGTTGGTGATGATGTCACAAATTACTGTATTGTTTTTTGCAAATCTGCGCGAACGAGCTGGTAAGAAAAAAATTCAGATGGATGTTCCTGATGAAACTTCAGTGGCGCAGTTTAAGGAGCTTATAATTAACGAATTGCCTGATTTAGCTCCCGCATTGGAATCAACAATTATCTCGATTAATAAGGAGTTTGCTTTTGATGACGAAATCATTCCGGAGGGAGCGGAAATTGCCTTGTTTCCACCGGTTAGTGGCGGTATGCAAAACAAATCTGGGAACAATCGACCTTCATATTTTTCGATCCAGGAGGAGGAGATTGAGCTAAACGAACTGATCAAGGTAATCACTACAGATACCTCCGGTGCTGTTTGTATATTTACTGGGATAGTTAGGGGGACTACTCTGCGGGGTGATCCATTCGATACGGAATACCTCGAATATGAGGCATATCAAGAGATGGCGGAAACCAAAATGTATCAGGTAGCCCAAGAAATATGGGAGCGATGGACAGATGTTGAAGGTATTGCGATTGTTCAACGGATAGGTCGATTATTTGTCGGGACTCCGACAGTGTTGATCGCTTGTAGTGCACCTCACCGAGATAGTGGAGCTTTTGAAGCTGCAAGATATGGTATAGATCGATTGAAGGAAATTGTGCCAATTTGGAAGATGGAAGCTGGGCCTGATGGTGAGAAATGGATCGAAGGTGATTATTATCCAAAAGCTGGAGAATAGGTAATTTGGTCTTGGATATCGTTTGCACAAACTGTGGTCAACTTCTCGGGGCTCTAGAGTTGCGATATAACTGCCCAAATTGTGGTGGAATTCTTGATTTCGCACATCCTTTTGTATTTGATGAGAAATTAATTGATAGAGACCAACCGGGGATATGGCGTTATCAAGAGTCATTTGGGCTCCCAGAGGCGCTAATCCCGGTTAGTTTAGGTGAAGGTAATACACCTTTAGTTTTGGATGAGATCCACGGTAAAGAGGTTGCTTTCAAATTGGAGTATCTAAATCCAACTGGTTCGTATAAAGATCGGGGAACTTCTGTCTTGGTAAGCTATATGCAATGGCTTGGCATCAAATCTGCTGTTGAAGATTCTTCGGGTAATGCTGGTGCTTCATTTGCGGCTTATGCTGCGAGGGCAAATATTCTCGGAAAGGTGTATATCCCGGAATCTGCTTCAGGTCCCAAGCGGAAGCAAATTGAAGCTTACGGGATTGATTTGGAGCTGGTCCCAGGACCTCGGTCAAACGCTTCAGAAGCAGTTAAGCGGGAAGCAGATTCAGGAACTTTTTACGCTAGTCATGTTTATCTACCTCATTTGTTAGCAGGGTATGCAACAGTTGCTTATGAAATAGTTTCGCAGCTTGGAGAACATCCGGGAACAGTGATCTCCCCTGTCGGCCAAGGGAGCTTATTGTTGGGTATGGCTCGGGGGTTTCAAGCAATGATTGATGCTGAAATGATCTCCCAAATGCCTCGATTCATCGGTGTTCAGGTGCAGGCTTGCGCTCCACTTTGGACTGTTGCCACATATGGTGAAGATGCATTGGAAGCAATACATGAAGGTGAAACCATAGCAGAAGGAATTCGCATCCGCAAACCAGTTCGAGGGGATCAGGTATTAAAAACAGTGATGAAGAGCCAGGGATTCTTCTCAGTTGTCAGTGAGGAAGAAATCCTACCAGCTCGTGATCAATTAGCAATACGGGGATTTTATGTGGAGCCAACTTCCGCGGTCGTATTGCCGGCTTTGCTTGATTCGATGGACGAATTACCCGAACCGATAGTTTTAGTATTGACAGGATCAGGTTTTAAATTCGATCAAGATTAATATTTTGTATTACCATTTTTCAATGAACAACGAGGCCATTTGTTAGTTGCAGTGGAGGAATAATGTCAGATAAGGTGGTTGTAACAGGTTTAGGGACTGTAAATCCGATCGGTTTATCTGTAAGCGAAACTTGGAATAATGCAGTTAATGGTTTTTCTGGGGTTGGTCCAATAACCCAATTTGACGCTAGTGATTTGGCAGTTCAAGCCGCATGTGAGGTGAAGAACTTCGATCCTGTCAATCACATTCCGGCAAAAGAGTTACGACGCATGGACAGGTATCAACATCTGGCATTAGCAGCATCACAAGAAGCTATTGGGCAGGCCGGATTGCTATCAACCAAAATGGATTTCTCTCGGATTGGTGTGATTATCTCGTCTGCAATAGGAGGAATGCGGGCTTTTGAAGAAGGAATGACTGCGTTAACTGTTGATGGACCTAGAAGAATAAGTCCATTCTTCATTCCAAAATTAATGTCAAATGGCGCCTCTGGATTGATCGCTATTAACAATGAATTTACAGGTCCAAATTTTAGCGTGGCTTCAGCCTGTGCTTCTGGGGCAGATGGGATCGGTGTGGCTTGGACATTATTAAGAGCTGGTGTTGTCGATGTTGTGGTGACAGGTGGGAGCGATGCCACGATTACCCAGTTGGGATTGGCGGCTTTCGATAAAATCGGAGCATTATCCAAGAAAAATCCGGCATCAAATTCTGTTCCAAAGCCTTTTGATTTGAATCGTGATGGTTTTGTTATGGGGGAAGGAGCTGCTATCCTTGTATTGGAAAGTGAGAAATCTGCCAAAGAACGCGGGGCAAATATATTGGCAGAATTAGCTGGATACGCTGGCTCTGCGGATGCTTATCATATAACCGCCCCATTAGAAAATGGTACCGGTGGAGCACAAGCCATGCGACAAGCACTTGAGATAGCACAAATAAATTATGATGAGGTTAGTTATATTAATGCGCATGGAACTGCAACACAATTAAACGATGTCTCTGAAACAAAGGCGATAAAACTGGCATTTAAGGATCTGGCTTATCAGATACCAATATCATCAACAAAATCGATGACCGGCCATTTGATCGGCGCGACAGGAGCCTTAGAGGCTATCATGTGTGTGTACGCGATACGGGAAAATGTCTTACCACCTACGATCAATTATGAGACACCGGATCCTGAATGTGATTTAGATTATGTGCCAAATACTGCTCGAGAGCACAATACTCATGTCGCAATCAGCAATGCGTTTGGATTTGGTGGACATAACACAGTTTTGGTGGTAAAAGAATACAGCTGATATCAATAAATTGAATTGATAATCGATCTAGTAGGAACTAATGGATCGCAAGCTACTCGACGTTGGTGGGGTGGTTGGCGTTCCCTGAGTTCCGGGGAGAGATTCACAATGGAACATAACCAGGGTGATATTAAGCAGGTCACTCAGCAGGAATTTGCCGAACAGCTGAGAATAGATTTCACTGATCCTCTAATCCTCACACGTGCACTTACCCATCGCTCATATTTGAATGAACACCCCGAAGCCTTGGAGGATAATGAACGACTTGAATTCCTGGGAGATGCAGTGTTAGACTTTGTCGTTGGTGCCTGGCTGTACCACCGTTTCCCAGAAATGCCTGAAGGTAATCTCACCCGCCTGAGATCTGCACTTGTTAGAACAGAAAACTTAGCTCGTTTTGCTAACTCGGTTGATCTAGGTGAGGTAATGCTCCTTGGGCATGGGGAAAGTGAGGGTGGAGGTAGAGAGAGACCGGCATTATTGTGCGCAACATTTGAGGCATTAATCGGGGCAATATTTATTGATCAGGGCATTGATGTTGTCCAAGAGTTCATCTCTCCAATGTTGGAATCCGCAACGCAACAAATCATCAATTCTAATAAGGACAAGGATCCAAAAAGCACGCTCCAGGAATGGGCACAATCGCAGGGGTTAGGAACGCCATATTATAAAACGGTAAGTTCATTCGGACCTGACCATGCAAAAAGCTTCGAAGTAGAAGTGCATATTGGTAATACGGCATATGGTTCAGGAATTGGACGGAGCAAACAATCAGCAGCAAAGCTCGCAGCTGAAGAAGCTTTGGAAGAGCTGAATTTACTGTATTAATTTGGATTATTTGTATGATTTCACGTTTGAAATCTCTTGAATTGCAAGGATATAAAACGTTTGCAAACCGGACGATCTTTGAATTCCCGGGTGCAGTAACTGCTATAGTTGGGCCTAATGGCTCTGGGAAATCAAATATCACTGATGCTTTGCGTTGGGTATTGGGGGAGCAGTCATATAGCCTTCTCAGGGGAAAGAAAACAGAGGATATGATTTTCTCCGGGTCTGATGTGAGAACACGTTCTGGAATGGCTACAGCTACTGTGATACTTGACAATAGCGACAATTGGCTGCCGATCGATTACTCAGAAGTTGCAATTGCCCGGAGAGCTTACCGGGATGGATCAAACGAATATTTGCTCAATGGACAAAGAGTCCGTTTGAAGGATGTATCAGAATTATTATCTAAATCTGGTTTAGCAGAGCGGACATATACCATTATTGGTCAAGGTCTTGTTGATGCCGCATTAGCTTTACGAGCTGAAGACCGCCGACGCCTGTTTGAAGAAGCTGCTGGAATTGGGTTGCATCGAACAAGAAGGGCAGAAGCGGTTCGTCGTCTCGAAATAACTCATAGAAATTTAGAAAGAGTTGAGGATATATTAACAGAGCTACGTCCCCGTTTGAGAAGTCTTGAACGGCAAGCTCGTCGGGCTCAAGATTATGAGCAAGCTGTAATTGATCTCCGATCCTTACTAAAACAATGGTATGGATTTCACTGGCATCAAGCTCAGGAAGAAATGTCAAATGTTAAAAAGCGAGCTAAGGAGTTGGAAGGGACTCTAGAAGAATCCGGACAAAGACGATCGCAGATTGAAAATGATGTATCAAATTTGAGGATCAAAAGACAGGAACTTAGGGAAAAGCTTAGCAGTCTTCATCGACAATCGGAAGAAATAAATTTCAAAAAGGAACGAATAAACCGCGAAGTAGTCATTATTGAAGAGCGAGCACGCTACTTGCAGGAGCAAGAAGATAATTATCGTGTTGATTTAACAAAAATTGAGCAGGGGATTGAGTTATTGAAAGAGCAAATCCAATATGGCAAAGAAGAGATCAATAGACTAGATGAGGAGCTACTAGAAGCTAAAGATAATGCCCGTTCATATAATGATCAATACGATTATCGATTGAAAGAAAGAAAAGAATTAGAGAAAAAATTGGAGATCACTCGAGGGTTATATGTAGAAGTTATATCTCGTCGTGCGGACCTGAATGCTCGTAACACTGAACGTCTCAACCAAATCTCTAATCTTGAGGGATCAGAAATATCTGCAATTAGGGCAGTCGCAGATGGAAGGGAAGAGTTGCAAAAATCTGAATCAAGAGTTGGTAAAAGATCGCGCGAGGTTCAGGATGCAGAGAGAAAATATCTTCAAACACAAAATGAATTGCAGGTAACCCGCCAGGAGATTTTCGAGCAGAACAAGAAGCATCAAGAATTTTTAGTAAAAATTAACCATCTCGAAACAGAAATTTCAAAATACAAAGCGCGACTCGAGGTATTTGAACAAGCAAAGAGTACTCACGCAAGTTTTTCTAATGGAGCCAGGTTATTGATTAAAGCCGCTCAGGATCTGCGTCTTGAGGGATCATACGGATTACTAGGAGAGATAATTGAAGTGCCCGAAAAATTCGAAGTGGCTATTGGGGCTGCATTAGGTGAATTTCTTGAGGCGATCGTATTGAAAAATAAATCTGGAATTAATAGTGCATTGAATATTTTGGATAATACTCCAGAAAGAGCAGCGATTTTACCATTGGGAGAAATCACTCCGTTAATTGAAAAAATAGATTTGCCAGACGATGAAAATGTATATGGGATTGCAAGGGATCTTGTGACGGCATCTGACAATTATTTACCGGTAATAAACTTATTGCTCGGAAAAATTGTTGTGGTTCAAGATAGAAATGTGGCAAGTAAGTTGTTAGAAATCTTCAGGAAGCCTTCCTCGAGCAATGGTATTCTTGACTGGCGGATCGTAACTTTAAAGGGGGAGGTATTTTATGCGCGAGGTCCTGTGAGAACAAGTTCGAAGATCTCCCATGCAAGCTTTAGTCAAAAGCGCGAAGAGCAGAAAATCCAGAAAAACGTGTTGAAACGAGAAAAAGAGCTTGCTGATCTACAAGATCAAATTAACCAAATCAATTCTAATCTGAAGACCTTAAAAGACGCAGAGGAACGCATTCAAATTCGATATCTGAAAGAGAGAGAGGAGTATGAAACAGCACAATCTGCGCATAGTAAAGAAATAGGAGCTGTAGAACAGATCAGTCAAGAATTAATATGGAGAGAAGAGCAAACGGATCGAATAAGGATCGATTTACAAGGAAAACGAGACGAGATTGAGGAAATCGATCTGGAGCTAGAAGAGATAATAAAACAGGAACATGCACATGCGCAAGAACTAAAATCTCTAAATGAGCAGCTCAGGATCTTGCCACAGGAAGATATTCAGACTGATCTGATCCATTGGACAACGCGAATCGCTGTGATTGAGCAGGCATTGCAAGAAACTCAAGCACGCCTAACTATACGAACACAAGGGCTTGACGAGGAATCCCAAAAGTTCGAGTCTATCTTAGAAAAAATCGAGGAATTGGAAAAGACTATCCCAAATTTTGCGATGAAAATAGCCGATCTTCGCAAATCAGAGACAAAGCTCAATCGAGAAGTTGAAGCGATGCGGGAGTTGATCGTATCTGTGGAGGGAGAAATCGATGCAAATGAAAATCAATTAATGCAGTTACAAGCTCTCGAATCAAAGGAACGAACCAATGCGAATAAGATAGAACAATATTACTCCCAGACAAAGATTAATCTGGTTCGCAAAGAAGAAGCACTCGAAGCGATCCGTCGACAGATCGAAGCTGATTTTGGCTTGGTTGACTACGAATATCTTGAAGGCGTATCAGGGCCAAGTCCTTTGCCACTGGAAGGATTTGTTGAAGATCTTCCTTTAGTGAAAGAACTTTCAAAAGAGACCGAAGGGCAGCTTAGGCGTCAACGTGCCCTCCTGCGGAGAATTGGACCGATCAATCCGGAATCGATGAATGAATTTAAGGAAGTTCAGGATCGTTTTGAGTTCTTGAGCTCACAGGTGATCGATCTTCAAAATGCTGCGAATGATGTTCGCCAGGTGATTTCTGAGCTGGATGATATTATGGAAAAGGAATTTTGTAACACCTATGAGGCAGTCGCAGAAGAGTTTCATCAGATCTTCAGTCGTTTATTTGGAGGTGGATCTGCCAGGCTTGTATTAACCGATCCCGATGACCTTACCGATTCCGGTATTGATATAGAAGCTCGACTTCCAGGCCGACGTGAGCAGGGATTATCGTTGCTTTCAGGAGGTGAACGATCTTTAACTGCTGTCGCACTTGTATTTGCACTATTACGCGTTTCTCCGACACCATTCTGTGTTCTGGATGAGGTTGATGCCATGTTGGACGAGGCCAATGTGGGGAGATTTCGTGAATTATTGAGAGAACTAAGCCTTCAAACACAATTCATATTAATTACCCATAATCGGGCAACAGTGCAGGTAGCTGATATTATTTACGGGGTGACAATGGGACGAGATTCGACAAGTCAGATATTAAGCTTGAAAGTTGATGAATTGGAAAAAGTAGTTTGATGATGAATATATAAGAAAACTGTGCAAACTAAAATCTTGGTTTGCACAGTTTTTATGAATACTGTATTACAAGATCAGAATTGCTGCAGCTCGGGTGGTAGAGATGGTTCGGTTGGGATTCTTTCTTCAAAGTAATCTGCGATTTGAGGATTCACTCTGGTTCGTTCATCTTGCAACCATTGATCGAATGCTTGTTGTCTTAACTGAGCATGCTCGGATGGTGATAAAGGACGTAATTCACGACCAAGAACTTGAATGATGTGCCATCCAAATGAGGTCTCGACTGGATCGCTGATTTGACCGATATTAAGTTGGAAAGCGACTCGCTCAAATTCTTGAACCATTTGTCCTTGAGGGAACCAGCCTAAATCTCCTCCTCGATCTTTGTTGCTTTCATCCTCCGAATATTCAGCCGCGAGATCTGCAAACTCTTCGCCATTTTGTAGTCGATCTAAGACTTCAAGGGCGGTTTCTTCATCCGAGACAAGAATATGTCGCGCCCAAACCTGCTCTTGTTCAGTTGGAATATCACCGGTTATCTGCTCAAATAATTTTTCTCGGTATAAGGAAGCTTCAAAAATTGCGCGGATATGCGCTTCACGGATATCGACATCATCATTGAGGCTCTGAATCGCTTCCTGGTAATTTTGTTGAAATTGTTCAAAAGTATAGGGCGTAGGTGTTGGTGAAGGTCCGGCGGTTGGTGTCGGACCACTCGGTGTAAATGTTGGTTGTTCAGTTAAGCTTGGGGAGGGTGTTAAATCCGGAGTTGAGGTTGGTGATTCAATTGACGTAGGAGTTGAAGTTGGTAATTCAGTTGGCGTAGGCGTTGGCGGGATGAGAGCCAGTTGCGTGGGAGAGAGAGTTGAAGTAGGTCGATTGGTTGGTACAGCAGTTGGTGTTGGAGGTTGACCATCAGGATAATAACCAAATTCTTGCTGAATTCGCTCATCGATTTCATCCTCAGTCACTACAAATCCCCTTCTATTTGCCTCCTGCTGGATTAAACTATCCTCGATCATTGTATTTAATACGCCCTGACCTAATGTGAGGGGTTCTAGTTGGAGTTGAATTTGATTTAACGTTTGTTGGAAGAATGCTTGTGTGTTTTCATCTGAACCAAATGCTTGCATACTCTGTAAAGTTTGCAGGTATTGTTGGACCAGCTGATAACGCTCGAAGCGTACTCGTGCTTGAAATTCACCTGTGGTGATTTTGTCATCTCCAACTGTTGCAATTGTTTGGGATGGTTGGATTATCATGGATTCGATGAAACCATATGAAACCAAGCCGATCACGAGCGTCAAGACAACAATCGTACCAATTATGATATATCGTCTTTGGAGATTCTCACGCTCCATTCTGGCTAGGTGTTTTTTCGTTACGATTTTCTTCTCTGGAGCTTGGGCCATACAAACCTTTTTATTCCAATAACATTGATTGCATTAGCTTGAATATGGGGCAGAAGCCAAAGACCTCATGCCCCAAATAGTGACAAGATTTCGTTGCAAACTTCAATCGCTATCGTAAAACTTCACCGGTAAATGGTAAAAGTGCGATATGACGAGATCGTTTGATCGCCCGTGCCAATTGCCTTTGATGTTTTGCGCAGGTTCCGGTTTGCCGGCGAGGTCTAATCTTGCCTTCTTCAGTGATGAAACGCCTTAGTGCTTCTGCTTGCTTGTAATCAATTTGGCTGCTTGGGTCTGTGCAAAAATGACAAACGCGAGGACGGGAATAATACCGCCGTGCCTGAGGGGGTCTACGTTGATTTGTCAAAATCATCTACTCCTTATATCGAAGGTGCTGTTATTTCGTTCCTCTATTACCTTTGAAGTGTAATAAGGTTTAAAGTGGAAATTCTCCATCACTTTGTGAACCTGGATCATCATCAGAAGAATTGCTTTCGCTCCGATCACCGATCATGATCATTTCATTGGCTACAATCTCAGTTGAACTGCGCTTGTTGCCTGAATTGTCTTCCCACTTGCGAGTTTGCAAGCGACCCTCGATGTAAACCTGCTGATGCTTTACAAGATGCTGTTTGCAAATCTCTGCTAAACTTCCCCAGGCAACTACATTAAACCATTCTGACTCGGAATGCCTTTCGCCGTCAGAGCTGTTCCAGGTTCGTGTAGTGGCAACATTAAACGTGGTCACGGGGCGACCAGAAGGTGTATAACGCATTTCAGGATCACGTCCTAAGCGACCAATGATCATCACCTTGTTCAATCCACGACTCATATTAAAACCTCTAAATCTGAATATAATTTAGCTAGCTTACTGGAATTTCTTGTGTTGTAAGCAAGTAGCGCATAACCGGTTCTTGAAGACCCAGGTTACGTTCTAATTCAGTACAAAATGTCGGATCTAATTGGGTGCTCATCAGCACGTAATACCCTTCGATCTGTTTCTGAATCGGGTAAGCTAATCTGCGTTTTCCCCAAAGGTCAGTTTCAACAACCTGACCACCAGAATCGGTAATCCAACCTTTAACCCGATCGACAATCTCGTTAAGTGCTGAATCGTCCAGCTCGGGGTGGACTATGAATACAAGTTCGTACGAACGCATGGGGGGGAGCCTCCTTTCCACGGGATTGCCCTCATCTTGCACGTTAGTGCACATGGGAGCGGAAAGATAGCCACGCACAATTGCGTGGCTAACGTGAAGCATAACACAATTCAAGTAGATTGAAAAGGGGATATTTCTTCGGCTAATTTAAAGGATTAGATTCCTGATTAGCTAGTGGAAAAAATCTGATCTTTAATAAATCTGAGGAAGGGTAGGACGAAATGAAGACCTAATCCATTAACAAATACAAAAAGAGCTGGCATGAACAGCCAGCTCTTTATATTGAGATGTTATGACAATCTTAGAACATCCCCCAATCAGCTCCAGCACCTTCTTCCATCATGGTCGGATCCCACATCTGCATTCCGAGTTCGATGGTCGTTGGTCTGTTTAGTGCTTCCTCGGCTTTCTTGCGAGCCATTTCCAGCAGGGCTGGTCCATATGGGCAGAATGGAGTCGTGAGGATCATATCGAGATGAGCTTTCTCATCTTCAATAATCACATCGCGGATTAATCCCAATTCAATTATATTCAAACCGATCTCTGGATCTAGGACTTCACGAAGAGCATCTTTGGAAGCTTTGGCCAGTTCGGGATGCGTGCTTTCTGCCTGCCAAACCAATTCTTGACGTTCTTCGGTCATGAATATTCCTCCGAGTGAATTATTTTGGTTTCATGGGGAACAACGTAGGTGCAATTATTATCCCCATCCAGGACACACTTGACTTTCTCTGTTGGTAAATTTAGCATCGTGGAGATCAATGTTTCATCGATCCGACATACTTCGGGATGGTTTTGCCCGACATGCAGATATGGACAATTGATCTCACGAATAAGATATTGGTTTTCTTTCCTCTCCCACTCAATATCGAATCCCTCTTCCTTGAGTAGATCGTGGATTACATCAAGCCTCTGTTCGATGGACAGATCTTGAAGTTTTACTGAGTGTGAATATTCCTCAACTAAATCTGCAGCCATCTGCGTAAAAAGCTGGTTTACCATTCTTGGTGGTAAGTTTTCCTTGAGCTGTTCTAATAATCGAATAGTCAATCTCAAATAACGGGTTGGGAATTGCTCCAAACCCGATTCTGTTAGGTAATAGACCTGGTGGGGTCGGCCAACACCATGTCTCACCTCCTCAGATGTGACCAATCCTTCTGCTTGGAGCTTGGAAATATGATGACGAACAGAGATTGGATTAATACCAACTTCTAAAGAGAGTTCATTAATCGTGCAGCGGTGCTCTTTTAACAAGGTTTGTAGAACTCTATCGCGAGTACTTTTTGCTGATTCTGCTGGCATTATCACAACCTTCTCAAGCTTTTTATTCCCATTTGGATCTACAAGTAGTATGAGATGTTTTGGAGTATAACATGAAGGATATTAACCTGTCAATATTTATGATTTCTATATTAAATATTGACTTAAATAGGTATCGCTGCTATAATTCTTTCCTGGTTAAAATGTAGAATTTCACAAATAATCAGGAATAATGTGAGAGGTCAAATAATGGAGTGTATGTCATATGTCTGAACTTATTATCCGCAATTTGCATGCTGGAATAGATGGAAAAGAAATTCTTAATGGGGTAAATCTGGAAGTAAAGCAAGGGGAAATCCATGCATTGATGGGACCGAATGGAACGGGAAAATCCACCTTAGCATATATCTTAATGGGACATCCAAAGTACGAAGTGACTGCAGGGGAAGTGATATTTAAAGGTACGAATGTACTGGATCTCGATCCAGATGAACGTTCCCGAATGGGTATGTTTCTCGCTTTTCAATATCCGGTTGCCATTCCCGGTGTGAGTGTAGCAAATTTTTTGCGCACAGCCATAAACTCAAGGAGAAAAGCAGATAATCCCGATGATAAAGGCATCCCCATCCCCGAATTCAGACAGATGTTGAAAGAGCGAATGGATTTACTAAAGATGGATCATGCTTTTGCTGGTAGATATTTAAACGAAGGATTTTCAGGTGGTGAAAAGAAAAGAGCGGAGATATTACAAATGGCAACTCTGCGACCTGAAATCGCCATCTTGGATGAAACAGACTCAGGATTGGATATTGACGCATTGCGTATCGTTTCGGAAGGTGTAAATGCATTGCGAAGTGCAGAACTTGGTGTCCTTGTGATCACCCATTACCAGCGAATCTTAAACTACATTAAACCGGAATTTGTGCACATCATGCTTGGGGGTCAAATTGTTGAATCCGGTGGACCAGAGCTTGCTCTTAGGCTCGAGGAACAAGGATACGACTGGTTGCGAGATAAAACCACGCCTGTATCAGCATAGATAATTAGTATTGGTGTCGATTAATTGGTGATTGTATTTGGAGGTAATTTATGAGTTCTGATACCAAGATATTGGAAGGAATTGGAGAATACAAGTGGGATTTTCGTGATACCGAGAACCTGGTGTTTAAAGCCAGAAAAGGTCTTGATCGAGAGGTTGTTGAACAGATTTCAGCGATGAAGGATGAGCCGGATTGGATGCTTGAGTTTCGCTTGAAGGCTTTAGAACATTTCAACCAGCGACCGATGCCAAATTGGGGAGGGGATCTAAGTCAATTAGATTTGGATGAAATTTACTTCTATGCCAAACCAGCTGATGGTGAAGGTAAATCGTGGGATGATGTCCCTGACAATATCAAAGAGACCTTCGATCGGTTGGGAATACCTGAAGCAGAACAGAAATTTCTATCAGGTGTCGGTGCCCAATATGAATCTGAGATGGTTTACCATAATATTCAAGAACATTTAGCGAGCCAGGGTGTGATTTTTATCAGCATCGAAAACGGGCTCCGTGAATATCCTGATTTGTTCCGAGAATATTTTGGAAAGGTTATACCGATCGAGGATAATAAATTTGCAGCCTTAAACAGCGCAGTTTGGTCGGGAGGATCATTCGTGTATGTTCCCGCTGGTGTAAAGGTTGATCTTCCTATGCAAGCTTATTTTCGAATAAATACTGCTGAATTAGGTCAGTTTGAGCGTACACTCATCATCATTGAAGAAGGTGCCCAAGCTCATTATGTGGAAGGTTGTACTGCGCCGATCTATTCGACTGACTCGTTCCACAGTGGAGTGATTGAGATAGTAGTTAAAAAAGATGCGCGCATGCGCTATACAACGATTCAAAATTGGTCGAACAACATGTACAATCTGGTCACCCAGCGGGCTCTCGTTCACGAAGGCGCAACAATGGAGTGGGTGGATGCTAATCTCGGTTCGAAATTGACGATGAAATACCCATCGTGCTACCTTCTCGGGGAGAACGCCCATGGTGAAATCCTCTCCATGGCATTCGCAGGGACAGGACAACACCAGGATACTGGGGGTAAAATCCTTCACTTCGCTCCAAACACAAGCAGCAAGATCACTTCTAAATCCATCAGCAAAGGCAAAGGAAGGGCTTCATACCGAGGCTTGCTCAAGGTTCACAAAGGTTCGGATAATGTGAAATCTAATGTCGTGTGTGATGCGTTACTGCTTGATCAAGAGTCCCGCTCAGATACTTACCCATATATAGAAATCGATGAAGATGATGTCACCATTGGTCACGAAGCCTCGGTTTCAAAGGTTGGCGAAGAACAGCTATTTTACTTAATGAGCCGTGGATTGAGCGAAGAACAAGCGACAACAATGGTCGTTTCCGGATTCATTGAGCCCTTGGTTAAAGAATTACCTATGGAGTATGCGGTTGAAATGAACCGCTTGATCCAATTACAAATGGAAGGATCGATCGGTTAAAAAATTATAAGGATATGATTCCAGATATGGCACGAACAGTTGTAACAAATACCAAGAGAAGTAAAGCTAGGCAAGCAAGAGATTTCAACTTTTCACGTGAGATGCTCCCTGTAAATAATGGTGTACCCGAATCTTTAAAGGATTACCGTGACCAGGCATGGACTGCCTATGAAAGCACTGCGATGCCAACAACATCAGATGAGCCTTGGAGGCGAACAGATATAAGAAAACTCCAGGCAGGTACATTTCGACTTCCCAGCGTCGGAGAGTTTGAAGAATATTCCTCTATACCTGAAGAATTACTGGAGCCATTGGGCGATGACCATCTAGCTGGTCAAATTATCCTACGACCGGGGGGATCACAAACCCATATCAAGAGTGATCTGGAAGAGATGGGTGTCATATTCACAGATCTATCTGGCGCGCAGAGAAACTATCCAGATGTGCTGGTCGACAGAATTGGTCAGGTCGTAAAAGCTGATGAAGGGAAATTTGCTGCATTAGCTGCAGCTTATGCTGAAAATGGAGTTTTCCTCTATGTTCCTAAAGGTGTCCAAGTTGATCAACCTTTACACAGCATATTGTGGGGGCCCGGAGCAGGCTTGGCACTTTTTTCTCACATCATTGTCTGGCTAGATGAGGGCGCCTCCTTAACTTATATTCATGAGTCTGCTTCCGAGACCGATTCAGCTGGCCAGACAATGCATGCAGGTCTGGTTGAAATTCACCTTGAGGATAGAGCAAATCTTAGATTTGTGGAATTACAATCCTGGGGAGAACATGTGTGGAATTTCAGTCATAAGCGCGCACAGGTTGGCAAAAACGCTAATATTGATTGGGTCTTTGCTGCAATTGGAAGTCATTTGACAAAGGATTTCTCAGATATAAATTTGGTAGGAGAAGGGGCAGAAGGCAGGATGTCGGGATTCTATTTCACGGATGGAAACCAGCACCTTGATCATGACACTCAACAGAACCATATGGCTCCTAACACTTCGAGCGATTTGTTATTCAAAGGGGTTTTGAAAGAAGAAAGCAGATCTGTTTGGCAAGGGATGATCTATGTGGCGCCTGGTGCTCAAAAGACTGATGGTTATCAGGCTAATCGAAATCTTGTATTGAGCAAAAATGCAAGGGCCGATTCAATTCCAGGATTAGAAATCATGGCGGATGATGTCCGTTGCACTCACGGGGCGACTGTGGGAAAGATTGATTTGGAAGAGCTGTTTTACTTGCGAAGTCGTGGTATTGAATTAAACGATGCTCAGCGATTGATCGTTGAGGGATTCTTCGATCCAATTATGCAGCGAATTCCGTTTAAAGGCGTGCAGAATCGATTGCATAGAATAATTGCTCAGAAAATGGGATGATCGTTATGTTACAAGTCTCAGTCCATATTGTATAAAGATTCGAAAAAGAATTACCAAAGCTCTAAGGAGTGGAAAAGAGGAATTTTTAGGAGGCCGAGTTGTCAGATATTTATTTTACGAGTGCTCCTGACCAGAAGGAGGCATATCAGGTTGGTGATAAGGTCGAGGTTTATTGCGATCACGAAGACAAGGAGGGAAACCGTATTCGTGATTGGTTAGTTGGTACTGTTGTGCAGGTGGATCCAAAAATGATCGCGGTTCAATTTGAAGAAAATGTTTATTTGACAGATGGATGGATGGTGCCAGATCATGTTTTATGGTGCCCGAAAATATCCAGCAACATTCGACTTTTGCAGAGAAAAAAGAAACGACCAAGGTCAAGAAAGTAAAACATGGAAACATTCACACCAGCGGATGTACTTGACATAATCAAGATACGAGCCGATTTTCCAATATTGGATCGTGAAGTTAAACCGGGAAAAAGGGTTGTCTATCTTGACTCAACCGCAACTACCCAGAAGCCAAAGCAAGTCATCAATTTAATGGATGAATACTACCGGCAATCTAATGCTAATATTCATCGCGGAATTCATACCCTAGCAGAGGAAGCGACGGCGATGTACGAAAAAGCGCGGGACAAAGTCGCCGAATTTATCAACGCTCCATCCGCAAAACAAATCGTTTTCACCCGCAATACAACAGAATCAATTAACCTGGTAGCCCAGACCTGGGGAAGGGAAAATTTACAAAGTGGAGATGTAGTTCTCCTAACCGAGATGGAGCATCACTCAAATTTGGTTCCCTGGCAAATTTTGGCTGCTGAACGGAACCTGCAGTTAGAATTCGTCCCGGTTACCCCTCAAGGTTTCTTAGATCAAGAAGAATACCAAAGGTTGTTGAGGCTTGAGCCTCGATTAGTTGCCTTCACTCATATGTCGAATGTCTTAGGCACAATCAATCCAGCGCAGGAGATGATTGAGTTAGCTCAACGATCTGGAGCGACAGTTCTGATCGATGGAGCTCAATCAGTACCGCATTTCCCTGTCGATGTACAGGCGTTAGATATGGATTTTTTGGTCTTTTCTGGTCATAAAATGTGTGGGCCGACTGGCGTCGGCGTTCTTTATGGACGCAAAGATTTGTTGGAAAACATGCCACCATTCTTGGGTGGTGGTGACATGATTAAAAAAGTTAGCCTCAGATCGTTTACACCCAATACCATTCCATACAAATATGAAGCAGGCACACCAGCGATAGCTGAAGCGATCGGATTAGGGGCCGCGATAGACTATTTGAAGCATGTTGGGCTTGATGCCATCGCTGACCATGAACAGGTGATCGTTGGTTATGCGATCGAACGTCTCGAAGAAATTCCTGGGGTGAAAGTTTATGGTCCTGATGCTGAATATCGTGGTGGGGTAACTTGCTTCACCTTGGATGGAGTCCATGCGCACGATGTAGCACAAATTCTTGATAGTGATGGGATCGCTGTAAGAGCAGGTCATCATTGCGCCATGCCGCTACACGAAAAATTAAACATACCTGCTTCAACCCGCGCAAGTTATTACCTGTACAACTCAATCGATGAAATTGATATGTTGGTTGAATCGATTTACAAAGTTAAAAAGATTTTCAGAATCTAAATCCTGTAAAAGGCCGAATATTTAGAATGGATGATTTTTATCGCGAATTGATTATTGATCGATACCAGAATCCACATTACCGAGGTGAATTGGATCCGCATGATATAACGTTTGAGGATTCAAATCCATTATGCGGAGATGAGATACGCATTGATCTGCGTGTAAACGGCAATGATGAAATCGTGGAAGCCGCGTTTTCTGGCCGCGGTTGTGCTATATCTCAAGCCTCAGCTGACTTACTGATCGAGCATGTGCAAGGGAAGACTTTGGCAGAGGTAAAGGATTTGACCAAAGAGGATATTTTGGAGTTGCTGGGGATTGAGCTTGGTCCTGTTCGTCTCAAATGTGCTTTATTGTCTCTCAAAGTTCTAAAAGCGGGAGCTTACGGACTTGTAGAAGCCAGTGATGAATTAGTCGAGTAAATATGTACAACTATCGGGAACTCGAGAGCGATTCTATTGAGTATGTGCCAGTTTTCAATAAAGATGATCTAATGAATGGGGAGCGCATATTTGTGGATATCGACGATCTGGCGATCGTCGTTTTCAACATCGCAGGAGATTATTTTGCCATTGGCGATGTTTGTTCACATGACGATGGGCCTCTTGGGGAGGGGCAGATAGAGGGATATGAGGTGATTTGTCCTCGCCATGGAGCTCGATTTGATATCAGAACAGGTAATGCGAATACCCTACCGGCTGTTATCGATATACCGGCCTATCCGGTAAGAATCGAGGGGGATCAAATAGAAATAGGCGTACCACAAACAGAGTAATTCTCTACAATTTTAATCGGGTACCCAACCCAGCGCATAAAAAGTTGGCACAAATAAAGTGCGCTCACCGCTCGCCCATGCGTTTAAATCTGATTGTTTCAATGATTCAGCTAATTGAACCTGTTCGGAGTTTAAACTTAAGTATTCCAGATCGGACCGTATGACCTCCCATTCTGATCTGAGTTCACTCTCTGAGGGGGGTGAGATCCATTGAGCGCCAATCACGCCGACTTCAATTTTTTGTAAATCAGCCTGGTGTAAGAGAGCCGCGAGCTGCCGCCCAATCAGAGGCTCAGCCCCTTGTTGGCGAAGTGCAGCTTGTTGCCATTCTCCCAGGATGGTTAATTCTTCCGGGAAATCGATACGACCCCCATAATCTGGTTCGGCTAAAACCAAGATTGCGCCACCTGGATTGGTCACCCGGATCATCTCTTTGATGACATTAAGAGGTCGTTCAACCCACAGCAGGAGGAAGTGACAATATGTATGATCGAATGCCCCTCCTTTGATGGGAATTTGGTGAGCGTCTCCACGTATAAATTGGGCATTGGGAACTTCTTGAGCTGCGATTTTTAGGAAATCGTAACTGATATCCAATCCAAAGATCTTCAGTCCGTGGTTGGTTGAGACCTCTTTGGAAATAGCGCCGGTACCACACCCAACATCTAAAACTGAGTGCGGAGTGGAAATACCAGCACGTTGGAACAGGTATTGTCGAGCTTGGCGAGTCCACTCCGCCTGGAGAGAAAAACGCCTTTGCCAATCGACTGGAGAAAGCGGCATATATCTGTTTTATTCCAGGTTTGCCGGCCAGATCTTCTCCCAGGAATCAGTGACTATATTGCCTAACACCTGATTGATATCCTGGTCAGGAAGTACATCTCCGTCGGGCTCTACATAAAGCCAGGCATGACCAGCACCAGGTGGTCTCTCTCTGCCTGAAAACTCTAATGCAAAAGGATTCTTGGCAGAATAAGGAACCGGGATATCCCACTCTAAGGAAAGATCAAGGTTAGCCGCGAGTTCACGCGCGGAAAGTAAGGCATCTGAAAGTTGATCTGTTGAAGCACTGAGCGATACGGATTTTACCCCTAACTCGGAGAATCGCTTCAGATACGCATTGACCTCGTGCTCATCTTGTGGATTGATAGTAAGATGCATCGTGGTGTACATATCCGATTCAGCTGCCGACTTGATCGTCTCCCATGTTCCTTCAAGTTTCGGCTGGAATAAGTACAGCATGTGATCCAGGCCAGTCTGTAATAAGCTATCAAGATAGCCTTCTTCAGCCAGGCGGATTCCGTCGGTCATTAAACCGGTGACCTGGCCATTATTCTCTGCGTGAAGGATCAATTCGATCAAATCATCTCTTAGGGTTGGTTCCCCACCGGTGAAGATGATATGTGGAATGCCAAAATCCCATGCTTTATCAATGATGTTTTTCCAATCCTTAGTAGAAAGCTCCTGGCTGACGCGTTCTTGGGGGGCAAATTGCGGATCAATACCCTCAGGTAATTTGTATGTTAAAGCGCAATCCAATCGGTATGGGGCAGATATTTCACCCGTATATGGTCGGGTGCGATCAAAACCCAGGTAAGTCACCGGATCCAGATCTGGTAGGGTAACAAGGGTGTCGATCTGCTCCAGGAAATTTGAGTAATCCTGTAGTGCTTGCTGATAATCTACACGATATCGTGCCGCAACTTTATTGGCGATCTCTTCGACCTCATCACCTTGGACCAGGTAATATGCATATTCGGCAGCTGTTTGGTTGAGGTGCAGAACAGTCGAAGCGTTGACGATCAAGACCCCAGTTCCATTACGTTCGATGCGCAGGTGAAGTCGGTAATTTCTTGGATCATCTTGGGGAGCTTGATAATGGTAGATACCCGCCTCAAGCGGTTTAATTTGGGTAAACTGGCGGCGGATTGATTCACGAATGCTGGTCATTGAAGATGCCCTCCATATTTGAGCAATGTGTTATACACGACCGATGTTCCGAATTCTAAAGATTCAACGGGAATTCGTTCATCGGCGGCGTGGATTAATTGGGTGAAATTAAATTCTGGTGGTAAGTTCATCGGTATAAACCCATAAGTTTGAATACCAAGTTGGGAAAAGAAGCGTGCATCGCTTACAGCTGGAAGTAAAAATGGGATGGGAATTCCGTTAGGATCAGCCTCCTCGAGCAATTCTTTAAGAAATGGAAATAATGTCAAATCTAGGTGAGCTGGTCCAGGATCAAATCGCTCGACAACAATCTCAATATCCTCCCCGATGACGGGTGTTAGTTCATCAACCATATCATCAGGCGTGAATCCAGGTAAAAGCCGACCATCAAGTCCCAAGTGTATCTCCGAAGGGATGACGTTAATTTTCTCGCCTCCCTGGACAATCGTCGCATTTACTGAATTGCGAACGAGCGGTTCAAGAATTGGTCTTGCTGGTCCAAGTAAATTGAGGATTCTATCTGTCAAACTTGCTTTCAGAGTCATCCCCATTAGGAGATTCAAATTCTTGGGCAGGTATTCTCGAAGAGAATCAATCATAAGACGGAGTTCAGAAGTAATATGGACCGGCAATTTGTTTTTTTCTATGGCAAGAATCACTTCTGCTAACCTTGCCATCGCGCCTTCGGGTTGAGTGAGCGAACCATGACCACCTGGTCCTCGGATGATAGCACGCATGGCACAGATTTGTTTTTCAGCAACCATGATTGGGTAGAATTTCTGCCCGGCAAAAGAATAGGGGAATCCACCGAATTCACCTAATGCATGGCGTACACCGTGGAATAAGTCAGCAAATTGGGTGGTAAGGTAGTGAGCTCCGTAATCGCCGCCTTCTTCTTCGTCCGCAACAAAGGCAAGAATCACATCACCAGCAAGCGGAAGATTTTCTGTAAAGGCGCGCATGAAAGCAGCCAGGAAAATTGCATTTCCTCCTTTCATATCCAAGGCGCCGCGCCCCCAGATATAGCCATCAATTAATCTCCCTTCAAATGGTGGGTATTTCCAATTTTGTCCTTGGGTCGTCACAACATCAAGGTGTCCATAGAGTAATAGTGGAGGTGCACTTCCATTTCCAGGCAAACGGGCAATTAGGTTAGGGCGAGTAGGATTGCGAGCAATAATCTTGCTTTTTATGCCATTCGATTCGAGTAAATCTCGAACCCATTTAACTGCACCTTCTTCGTTGCCAGGCGGATTGGTTGTATTAAATTGGATGAGAGTCCGCAGGATGGTTACCGGATCAATAACCGATTGAGATATCATTACATTGGCGGATTGGGTCTTTGAATAGAAATTCCATCCAGTTCAATTAGACCATTTGCCTGTGCCTGGAGAGCCAAAGGACATCCACCTCCACATTCGCCTAAGAGCGAACAACCGTTGCATTTATCTGGGATGTACCTTCTTTCTCTAAGGTTTATGGATAGATCATTATTCCATATACTCTCCCATGAGTCGGTTAACATATTCCCAATGGGCTCGTAATAGGATTGGCAGGGAATTACCGCACCATCTGGTTCAATGCACATATTGTAGAGGGCAGCGGTGCACCCTTTAACTCCTAATTCCAGCTGCATGGGATCGAAGTGGCAGTATTGGGTGGGTGTATACCAGATCAACCTCTGACCGTATGCATCCGTCTTTTCTCGGGCCAGGTCTAACAATGGGGGTAGCTCTCGCTCAGCTATTCCTGTTCCGACATTCAATCCATGTCCAGAATAGATTAGAGCGTTCAACCCGACGGTTGGCAAACCAACCTCGGCTAAGAAATCAAGCGTTTCAGCTAAGTAAGGACTGTTTTGACGAAGCATCGTGGTGTTTGTCATCACGTAAAGAGGTGTATCCAGGGCATTGCGGAGACCTTTTATGGTCTGCTGCCAGGCACCTTTTGCGTGTACCATGTCATCATGAATGAGCGGATCGTGAGATTCGACAGTGATTTGGACATGATCCAGGCCTGCATCGACGAGCATCTCTAAAAAGCGTGCATCACTGAGGCGGCGAGCATTGGTGTTCAAACCGGTGATCTGACCTTTAGATTCTGCGTGTTTGATTAATTCAGGAAGGTCGTTGCGCAGCGTGGGTTCTCCACCGGTAAAAACAATATGGGGAATGCCAATGTCCCAGAGGTGATCAATGATAGAAAGCCATTGAGTGGTGGGCAGCTCCGAATACTCACGCGGGCGGGCATTGTAGCAGTGCGGACAATCATTGTTGCAACGATATGTGAGCGCCAGGTCCATGCGATAAGGCGCAGAGGGCGTGGCGCTGAATGGTGCCTGGATTTCGATATCCAAATCGCACACCGGGCAAGAGCCATCTGGTTTGATCAGTTTGGACAAATTTTCACGAAACTGCGCATAGTCACTCTTGGCTTGGGATTCTGAGACATGGTAAACGGATCTGATTGTACTGGTGATATCCCTTTCGCATTTATCGCTTAACAAAAGATATGTAAGCAAAGTCGCAGTTGGATTTAAGTGGATGATCCGGTTAGCATTTACCAATAGTACCCCGTGACCCTCACCGGAGTCGATATCACCATCAATGCGAAGATGGATGCGGCTACGCTCTCCGTATCCCTGGTACTCAAAATGGTATAAGCCAGGGGAGGGAATGCTTACTGTATCCGACTTGCTTTCATTTTTATTCCGAAAGCTATCTCTGGAAAACAATCTTCTCCACATGCTAAATCCTACAATTCTTAAATCCAGTCATAAGGGAATCAAAATATCTTAACGTCCACCACCAGCGCACGCGCAGGCGCAACCCGCACAGGCACAAGCACAGGCGCAACCGCCACCGCCGCCACCTCCTGAGGATCTACTATAACTCGAGGCGGGAGGTTTCGGTGGCGGGTTGGTGATACTGGTTATACTGCTGGTGAAGTCGGTGATATTGCCAACGACTCTGCTGGAGAAGCTCTGCACACCAGTGACCACCGAGCCAGCAAATGCAGAACCGGGTAAGGTTGGCATTGATGGTGTCCCGCGACCCGTCGAAGGGGAGGAAGGGGCACGGGTAGGACTACTTGTGGTGCGGCCAAAACCTGGGTCGTAGCGAGGCCACCATATTGGGATGAATACTGGACCTGTCCTGAAGACATCACGCGTGCGATCGTCGTAGTCCTTGTCAAGCATTGTCCATTCCATATGCTCGTCGTATTTCTGGCTTTTCACTTCGGGTGTATCTGCGGCTTCAACTTGTTTCCATGCTCGTTCAGTGATGTCGCGGTAATAGGCGACAGTTTCCTTTCGGCTAAAGCCCTTCATTTTCTTGCCAACGCTCTTGACCAATGCAATCATCATCTTTTGGAGATCTTTCTTGCGTCCCTTTTTGGATTTTTCCTGGAAAGCTTTTAGAAAATCTTTTTCGTACTGGTGAAGACCTTCTGAGATAGGATCACGGATCTCTAATTCGAGTGGATCGCGAGTGATCACCTGGGCTGCATTCTTCTTTAATACACCGAATAAGATCATGGTCATGATCTTATCCATGGGCTGTTCCATGAGGATTCCGGCTTCCACAGCAGTCAGCCCGCGTTTTATCCCGTGCCCTTCTATGGATATCTTAGGCGGTAGATATTTTAGCTTACGGCTGCGTCCCGAAGTAATTCCCCAAATTACCAAGGCAATGAAGCCAAGGGCACAGAGCAGAGGAATAGTGAAAATGCTCAGGAAATTCCCGATACCGGTTGTACCTGCGCCGGTAGCTGGTGGCGGCTCTGTCACGACGGAATCTGCAGGGACATATTTACTTGGGAATGAAGCACCGAATTTATATGGTTTTGATCCACTAGAACTCGTGTTGCGCCAGGAGTAGGTGATCCGTCCTTCATTATCAAAACCTGTCACAGGTTCAGAAGGAAAACCTTGCGGCGCTTCATGCCAGCGAGGTTCTTCTGGTTGGACACCTGGCGGGAGATGGTACGTTACAATTGTGTCCGTAGATCCGTGCACTGATGATGCATCAAAGAATTGAGTGGCAAATACAGCACTGGTATAGGTTTCATCCAAATCATCAGGGTATAAAACATCTCTCACCCGACCGATGAATACGCGTACCTCCCCTGTCGCTCCGGGTGGAATTGAATTCGGTCCTAGGCCAACAGCCACACCGGGATCGACGTACGGTGAACGCTCTATGTCATTGGTCTCAACGCCATTGGCAAATGCAACCACGCTGTTAAGATCGTAGTTGCTGTTGGGAACACCAACATCCACAAATTCGATCGTGGGGGCGGAAGGATCGTTGGCGAAAATGAAGACATAATCGATCGAGCTTGTTCCATCTTCGTTCCAATACACATCGATAAATTGCTGGGGAAGACTGAAGGAATACGATTGTGCATTCACCGATACCGGTAAGAATAGACTGAAAATTCCCAGGATAGTCAGGATAGGGAATATCGAAAGTTTTATTCTATTTTTCATATCCGCCTCATTGGTCAAAATCGATCAAAACTGAAGTTAAACATTCTTGATTAAATTAATGTGATTACCATTTCACATCTTCGGTAAGCTGATAAGTTGTGCCGCAGTATGGGCAGGTGACAACCGGGGCACCAGCGACCATTTCAATATCATCTGTGGACAAGTCACCCCCACAATTACGGCACTGGAGAGTATCCATATCAACATTCTCTGGCAAGTCGATATTCAAAGTCACGTTTTGGTCACCCTCTATAACCGGTTTCAATCTTCCACCAAACCAGATCAATCCAAATCCAATGGCGACGCTGATTAATCCAACAACGAGCCATCCTGAATTAAATTGATCCCCGAAAGCGGCCCAAACAAAAAGGACACCAAATAGGATGACGATTCCGGCAGCAATATAAGCTATCAACCTTCCAGCGGTCATGGAATCCTCCTTCTTAAATTAAAAGTTTACTAAGATTAAACTGGGGCGACAAGTGACTTTTGACCATTATTTGAACTGATAATGTCAGATATCTAATATTGGTGTGGTAATGAGTGATAATCTACAATTAGTAACGAGAAAGTTGGCAATCCCTTGCTTTAATTCAACGACGAGAGGTGATAGTAACCCATAGAAGAGAAATGGATTCACCAGGGTTCATCCTCGAACGATTCATCATCGGAGCGATCCATCTCCAATATTTCCCCAGTGACAACGAATACGATTCGTTCACAAATATTCGTTACCCTATCAGCAACACGTTCCAAATTATGAGCCACCCAAAGAAGATGATTGGCTTGATCGATCGTCTTCGGATCAGCGATCATAAAAGTCATCAGCTCCCGATACACTTGATTGTACAGAGAATCGACCATGTCATCTTCCTTTGGAATATCCCGGGCGGCTTCAGCATCTCTAGCTACAAATGCAACCAGCACACGGTGAAGCATATCGACACAGACTTCAGCCATGCGGGGAATATCAATCAATGGTTTGATGAAAGGTTCATCTCCCAGGCGGATAGCAATTCGGGCGATTCCTTTTGCATAATCCCCCATTCGCTCCAGCTCAGTCGTTACTTCCAGTACTGCGGTAAGAAGCCGCAAATCGCGCGCCATTGGTTGCTGGGTAGCAATCAGGGTGATCACAGCCTCCTCAATCTCAAAATGCTTATCATTAATTTGTTGATCGCCTTTGTAGATCGATTTGGAGGTTTCAATGTCACGGCGCTTCAGGGCATCTACCGAGTCATGAATTGCTTTCTCGACCATACCACCCTGGATGAGAATCTGATCCATTAAATCATCGATCGCTCGATCTAGAGTTTCTCTTGGAGATAATGATGCCATATGTCAGCCCTCGCTTACATAACTACGAATTATCCGAAGCGACCTTCTATGTAATCAGCGGTTCTTTGATCTCCCGGATTGGTAAATAGTTCTTTTCCAGGTGCATACTCGATTAATTCACCCTGGAGGAAAAAGCCGGCACAATCAGATGTACGGGCCGCCTGTTGTATCGAATGCGGTACTAAAATAATTGTATAATTTTCCTTTAACTCTTGTAAAGAAGCTTCAACCTTTCCTGTTGAGATGGGATCAAGACCAGAGGTGGGTTCGTCCAGTAAAACAACTTCTGGTTCCAGTGCTAAGCTGCGCGCAATACACAATCGTTGCTGCTGTCCACCTGATAGGTCAACGGCAGGGTCATCTAGCCTGTCTTTTACCTCTTCCCAGAGCGCAGCTTGATTCAAACTTCTTTCTACTGCCTCATTCAGGCGCTTTTTATCTCGTTCACCGGCTATCTCTAATCCATAAGTGAGGTTTTCTCGGATTGTCATCGGAAGCACGACTGGTCTTGCAAAAACCATACCAACCCTTCGGCGGAGTGCGCTGACATCGATTTTCGGATCGAGTAAATCAATATAATCACCGGTTATCCCATACAGGCGAACATTGCCAGTGAGATGGGAAACATCCGCCAAATCGTTCAGTCTATTCAATACCCTTAGCAGAGTTGACTTACCACCTCCTGCAGGTCCGAATAGGACAGTAATGGATTTTTCCGGGATATCCAGGCTGATATCTTTTAAGGATTCTGTTCCATCCGAGTAGTGTAGAACCAAATTCTCAATTACGATTTTGTCCATAGATCTTTGTTTTGTAGATCTGTGTCTTACCATCGGCGGCGAGCGCGGGCGCGGGAACGGATAATCGTTGCCAACAGATTCATTCCAAGGACAAATATGAGCAGCACCAAAGCTGTACCAAATTGAATTTCAACCGGCATACCAGGAACCTGAGTTGAGATGACATACAAATGATAAGGCAATGCCATCGTAGGATCTAAGGGCGAGTTTGGTAAACTTGGCAAGAAAAAGACAGCCGCAGTAAACAAGATCGGTGCAGTTTCTCCAGCAGCTCTTTCAAGACCCAATATCACCCCCGTCAGGATTCCAGGCACAGCCTGGGGAAGGACGATCCTACGTACCGTTTGCCAGTGAGTCGCTCCCAAAGATCTGCTGACAACCCTGAAGGATTGGGGTACAGCGCGAAGGGCTTCTTCAGCAGTGCTGATAATCACCGGTAGGGTCATAATTGCTAGAGTAAAGGCACCGGCAATAATACTAATGCCAAGATTGATGAATATAACAAAAAGCCCCAAGCCGAAGAGACCATAAACTACAGAAGGTATTCCTGCTAGGTTGATAATGGCGATTCGAATCGATTGAGTCCAGCGATTTTCTGGTGCATACTCGGCTAAATATATTGCCGCTCCAATGCCCAATGGGGTAACTATGATAGCACATCCCAGTGTGAGAAAAAAGGTGCCCACGATCGCTGGCCAAATCCCGCCAGAACGCATACCATCACTCGGAAAACCAGTGATGAATTCCCAGGATATGGCAGGTGCACCTTTGATCACGATGTAAATAATGATCGCCAAGATTGGGAGAACTGCTATTATGGCGACCAGCCGCAAGAAAAAGAATCCCAGTTGTTGGGTAAGGTTTCTTCGTTGAGGTGATCTTCCTGATTTCATGAGAGGATCCTCTCTGAGCGCTTGCGCCTCCTAAATACAAAGGTAGAAGCTGTTACATTGACGATTAATGCGATGACAAACAAAACAATACCGATGAAAAATAATACGTGGTAATGTGTACTCCCTGTGGCGACTTCCCCCATTTCTGCGGCTATGGTTGCAGTCATCGTTCTCGTCGGAGAGAAGATCGCGTCCAAACCGGTTGGCATGACGGGCGCGTTTCCCGTAACCATGAGGACTACCATCGTTTCACCGATCGCACGTCCGATTCCTAACATGATGGCAGTCAATACGCCTGATCTGGCTGCTGGTAATGTAACCAACCATATGGTCTGCCATTCAGTAGCCCCGAGCGCAAGAGCAGCATCCCGGTATCTTCTTGGGACGGCATCGAGTGCATCTTCTGAAATAGATACGATTGGTGGGATGGCAATCGCTGCCAGGATGAGAGCTCCGGTGAACGCTGATAAACCAGTGGGCAGATCGATTGCTCGGCGAATATATTGTGACAAGATAAGTAATCCTAAAAACCCTAGTACAACTGAGGGAAAACCTCCCAAAAGCTCAACAAATGGCTTGAGAAATTCCTTTGTTCGTGGAGATGCGATTTCGGCAATGTAAATCGCAGTTAGCAAGCCTATCGGAACTGCGATGATAATCGCTCCAAGCGTTACGATTAAAGATCCTGCCAGCAGGGGGAGTATGCCAAAGTAGTCTTCAATTGGATACCAGCGTGTTTGCAGAAATTCAGAGAATCGCACCTCTCTAAGTGCAGGTATTCCTTCGCTCAAAAGAAAATAAAAAATCAAACCCACAAAGATGATGGCTGAATATCCAGTGATCTTTATGACCACATTGATAATGGATTCTGAGTTAATTTTTCGTGGGTTCATTGCAATCCTTCCAAGCTCGTCCTGAAATCAATGGTGGACTGATGTTTCATGGGGTAAGAATAGGCACAAATCCAAGATCGGTAACGATCTCTTGAGCTTCATTCGAGAAGATCCATTCCATGTATTGCTTGGTGGTACCTGTCGGTTCTCCCGCTGTATACATGTACAAGTCTCTGGCGATCGGGTAGGTTCCGTTATTCACCGTTTCGGCAGAAGGGAAGATGAACTGTGCATCCTCGGATCTGCTATCAGACACGGCAATCACTTTCATGTCCGGTGTTACATATCCTAGGCCGTCGTAGCCGATGGCATTTGGGTTTTCACGGATCTCACCACCAATTACCTCGGAAGAAGGTAATAACAAAGTGTTTTGTGCAAATAGGGTTTTATTCTCTTTTTCACCCAACCGAAGAACCTGTTCTAAGAAATATACATGAGTTCCAGAATTTGTCTCTCTGGATAAACGAACAATGGTTCGATCCTCACCGCCAACTTCATTCCAATTATTGATCTTTCCACTGTAAATATCCGATAATTGTTGAAGCGTTAATTCTTCAACGGGATTATCTGGATTAACGATGACTGCGATGGCGTCACGAGCAACGATGAACTCGGTAGGTGAGATACCGTTTGATTCGGCATTATCGATTTCTTCGTCTTTAATTCTGCGGGAAGCATTAGCAATATCCGTTGTCTTATTGATCAGTGAGGCAATACCCGTACCAGAGCCACCGCCCGTTACAGCCAAATTTGTCTCTGGAGAATTCTGATGGTAACGCTCTGCCCAGGCTAAAGCCAAGTTAACCATAGTGTCTGAGCCTGTGTTATTTATGTATTCGCTTGTGCCGGAGGGAGGGATGTCTTCAGAATCGGTCTGGGTTGTGCAGGCAGATAACAACAGAAAGATTAGAACCGAAAGATGCATTATTTTCATTGACATCGAGATGATTATAGCAACACTCAGCTTACGAATCAAGGAAGATACTGCAATTGTTATTGATTTATAGATTAAAATTATCTCTATGAAAGGCAACGAGTTTTCATTCCAGGTGCGGGATTTAAATTTCTATTACGGCTCATTTCGGGCATTGATTGATATTAATATTGAAATCCAATCCCGCTCGGTTACAGCATTAATCGGACCGTCTGGATGTGGAAAATCAACATTTTTGCGCTGCTTAAACAGGATGAATGACACCATTCAAAACACACGAGTACAAGGTCAAATTCTATTAGATGGAGAGGATATTTATGCTGCCGATGTGGATTTAGCACAATTGCGGCGAAGGGTTGGAATGGTATTTCAGAAACCAAATCCGTTTCCGAAATCGATATTCGACAATGTGGCATTTGGTCCACGGGTGTTAGGACTCACAGAGAATAAAAGCGAGCTCGAGGATTTAGTAAAGCAGAGTTTGATCCAAGCGGCTTTGTGGGAAGATGTCAAGAATGACTTGA
>Ga0209536_100000490_pt1 | contig 64136 bp, 58 predicted proteins | sample DeeMarSeWOR28_12_FD_187461 | JGI IMG/M metagenome (GOLD analysis project Ga0209536, IMG submission 187461) | Marine sediment microbial communities from White Oak River estuary, North Carolina - WOR-2-8_12 (SPAdes) (version 2) | ecosystem: Environmental > Aquatic > Marine > Intertidal zone >...
GCCCTTGAGTTTCATGCGGCTCTCCTCGGTGGTTCGTTCAGGGGGGAATGACCCTAGGCTAGGCGCTCCGCCTCGATAGATCAAATCGATTTTCGCAATGCTTTACATTGAGCATCACTATGATGAGGCCCGCCCCCGGGCCCCCTGCGCTAGCCGGATACCGCCTCGCTGCGCGTGCGCAGCCGGCGATCGGCGTTCAGGTAGCGGCGCAGCTCGTTCAGCGCCTGGCGGTAGACCTCGCGCTTGAACTCGATCACCGTATCCAGCGGCACCCAGTAATCGTGCCAGCGCCAGGCATCGAATTCCGGGTGTCCGCTCGCGCGCAGATGGACGTCGCAGTCGCGACCGACGAGCCGCAGGAGAAACCAGATCTGCTTCTGACCACGGTAGGTGCCGCGCCAGTCGCGCCGAATCCACTGCGCCGGCACGTCATAGCGCAGCCACTCCCGTGTGCGTCCGAGGATGCGCACGTGATTGGACCGCAGCCCGACTTCCTCCTCGAGCTCGCGGTACATCGCCTGCGCCGGCGACTCGCCGTGCTTTATGCCGCCTTGAGGGAACTGCCAAGCGTGCTGATTGACCCGCTTCCCCCAGAACACCTCATTACGCGCATTGGCAAGAACGATGCCGACATTCGGACGGTAGCCTTCCTTGTCAAGCATGGCCACACCGCCATACGTTAGAATCTAAAGCGATTTTTCCACAGCATTTATCCAAAGACAACGCTGCGCGGACCGCGTTTCGATGCGCGCCGCACCCACCATGCGCGCGTCCAGATTCTTCATCGGCACGCTGAAAGAGGCGCCCTCCGAAGCGGAGCTCGCCAGCCACCAGCTGATGCTGCGGGCCGGCATCATTCGCCGGCTCGGGTCCGGCCTGTACACCTGGATGCCGCTGGGGCTGCGCGTCCTGCGCAAGATCGAGGCGATCGTGCGCGAAGAAATGAACCGCGCCGGCGCCCTCGAAGTGCAGATGCCATGCGTGATTCCGGCGGAACTCTGGCTCGAGACCGGGCGTTGGGATGCGTTCGGCCCGCAGATGCTGAAGATCAAGGATCGCCACGAGCGCGATTTCCTCTTCGGCCCAACGCACGAGGAAGTCATCACCGACATCGCGCGGCGCGAAATCCGCAGCTATCGCCAGCTGCCGGTACATTTCTACCAGATGCACACCAAGTTCCGCGACGAGATCCGTCCACGCTTCGGTGTCATGCGCGCGCGCGAGTTCGTCATGAAGGATGGCTATTCGTTTCACGCCGACCGGAACGACCTGGTCCGCGAGTACCGCAACATGCACGACACCTACACCCGGATCTTCACCCGCCTCGGCCTGCGATTCCGCTCGGTGGCCGCAGACCCCGGGGCCATCGGCGGCACCGGCTCGCACGAATTCCACGTGCTCGCGGACTCGGGCGAGGATGCGATCGCCTACTGCCCGGATTCGGACTTCGCGGCCAACATCGAGCTCGCGGAAGCGCTGGCGCCGGCTGCGCCGCGCGCCCCTGCCGGAGCGCCACTGGAGAAAGTCCCCACGCCCGGCGCGACCCGCTGCGAGGCCGTTGCCAAGCTGCTCGACGTCGGCATCGAGCGGACGGTGAAGGCGATCGCCGTCATGCACGATGCGACGTTTGCCCTCCTGCTGCTGCGCGGCGATCACATGCTGAACGAGGTGAAAGCGGCGAAGGTCTCGGGCTTGTCATCGTTTCGCTTCGCGAGCGATGCGGAAATCGAGCGTCATCTGGGCTGCGCGCCAGGCTACATCGGTCCAGTCGGCATCGCGCAGGGCATCCCGGTCATCGCCGACCGCACGGTCGTCGCCATGCATGATTTCATTTGCGGCGCCAACCAGGTCGATGCGCATCTGCGCAACGTGAACTGGGGCCGCGACCTGCCCGAACCCACGCAGGTTGTGGACCTGCGCAACGTCGTGGAGGGCGATGCCAGCCCGGACGGCACGGGCACGCTGCGCATCCAGCGCGGCATCGAGGTCGGACACATTTTTCAGCTCGGCACCAAGTATTCGGAGGCCATGAAGGCGAGCTTCCTCGACGAGAGCGGAGCGACACAGCCGATGCAGATGGGCTGTTACGGCATCGGCGTGACCCGTATCGTGGCCGCGGCGATCGAGCAGAACCACGATGCGCGCGGCATTGCGTTCCCGCTGCCGATGGCGCCCTTCGCGGTCTGTGTCGTCCCGATCGGGTATCACAAGAGCGTCGAGGTTCGGGAGGCGGCCGAGCGGTTGTACACCGATCTGGTCGCGGCGGGCATCGACACGCTGCTCGACGATCGCCCCGAGCGTCCGGGGGTTCTGTTCGCCGACATGGACCTGATCGGCATTCCCCTGCGGCTGGTTATCGGCGAACGTGGCCTGCGCAACGGGTTGGCCGAGTTCAAGGCGCGGCTCGACGCCGAGGCCCAGGACATCGCCTTGGAAGGCGTGGTGGCGCGCCTAAGGGAGCGCATTGCCGGCGCATGATGCGGACTGCGTTGGCCGGCCTTCTTGTGGTGGCAGCGCTGATGGCGTGCAGCAGCGCACGCGGCGGCGCACAACTCTACGAGCCCCTCGCGGACAGCGTGCGCGCCACGCTCACGTCGGCGGTCAGCGACCGTGCGCCACCGGTGTTCCAGTTCGAGCGTGCGGAGGACGGTCACCGCTGGGTATTCGAGATGTCGAAGCGACTGGCGCGACGCATGCCCGACCGGGCGCGGCGCATCGGCTTTCTCAAGACGGTGCAGTACGAGGCCACCCGTGCGGGACTGGATCCGCAGCTGGTGCTCGGCGTGATCGAGGTGGAGAGCGCGTTCCGCAAATATGCGGTTTCGAGTTCGGGCGCACGGGGCTACATGCAGGTCATGCCGTTCTGGACAAAACTGCTCAAGCGCCCGGACGACAACTTGTTTCACCTGCGAACCAACATCCGCTATGGCTGCGTGATCCTGCGCCATTACCTCGATATCGAGCGGGGCGACTATTTCCGTGCACTGGGGCGCTACAACGGGAGCCTGGGGCAGCGCCCGTACCCCGACAAAGTCCGGCGCGCCTGGCGCGACAGCTGGGAATATGACGGGCCGCGAAACTAACCCGGCAGGCGCCCGCTCGACCCGGGACGACCCGCCGACTGCGCCGCAAACCGCATGCTCCGGGCGCTGACCCGTCACCCCCGCTTGGCGAACTGGTTCTACGGCTTCACGCCGCCAGAGCGCGGCGTGATCGTGCTTCGCCACCGGCGGGTGTATATCGTGCCGACGCGGCTCGGCTGGATGTTCGCCGCAACCCTGGGGCTGCTGCTCGTCGGCTCGATCAACTACGCGCTCTCGCTCGGGTTCGCGATGACCTTCCTGCTGGCCGGCATGGGCCTTGCGGGCATGGTGCACACCGCGCGCAATCTGGCGCGGCTCGCGGTGAGCGTCGGGCGCGTCGAGCCGGTGTTCGCGGGCGAAGCGGCCCAGTTTCGGCTCTACCTGGACGCAGGCGCGACCTTCGACCGTCCGGCGATCCTGCTGCGCCAGCTTGCCTCCGGCACGCAACTCGTGACCGATGTCCCCGCCGCCGGCACGGCGGACGCCGTGCTTGCGGTCCCCGCGGCGGCACGTGGCTGGCTTGCCCTGGGTCGCGTGATGCTCGAGACACGCTATCCGCTGGGCCTGTTTCGCGCCTGGAGCTACGTCGAGCCCGACGCCCAGGCGCTGGTCTACCCGCACCCTGAGTACTCTGCGCTGCCCGCGCCGCGCGCCGATCCGCGTGCCGGCATGGGACGCGCGCAGGCGCAGGGCAACGATGATTTTGCGGGCCTGCGCAACTATCACCGCTCGGACTCCCCGCGCCACGTTGCCTGGAAGGCGGTCGCGCGCGGCAGCGTCATGCTGACCAAGCAGTTCTCGGGCGAAGCGAGCACCGAGCTCTGGCTCGACTGGCAGGACCTGCCGCCCGACCTGCCGGTCGAAACGCGCCTGTCACGCCTGACCGGCTGGGTGCTTGCGGCCGAGAAGGCCGGCGCGCGCTACGGCCTGCGGCTGCCGGCCAGCGAAATCGCCCCCGACGGCGGCGACGCACACCGCGCCGCCTGCCTGCAGGCCCTCGCCCTCTACCCGCCTCTGGCGCACTGAGCCGATGCGCAGTCCACACCCGCTCGCGCCCGACGCCCGGTTGGTGAACGCGCGCGACGTCCTCTGGATGGCGGCATCAATGACCCTCGCAGTCGCCCCGCAGGTCCTGCGTGCGCCGTGGTGGCTCATCGCGCTCACGCTCGGCCTCTACGTCTGGCGCGGGCTGCTCACGCTGAACGCCGCACCGCTGCCCTCGCGCTGGCTGCTGCTCGCGATCGCCGTAATCGCGATGCTCGGCGTACGCGCCGAGTACGGCTTCTTTTTCGGACGTGCGCAAGGCATCGTGATGCTGATGCTCTTCTCGGGCCTGAAGCTGCTCGAGATGCGCACCCACCGCGATGCGACGGTGGGGGTCTTTCTCTGCTACTTCCTGCTGATCACCAATTTCCTCTATTCCCAGTCGATCCCGATCGCGATCCTGATGTGCGTCGCGATCGCCGTAGTGACGACGACGCTGGTCGGATTCAACGCGCCCGGCCGCGGCTGGCGCCGCGACCTGCGGTCTGCGGGATTGCTGCTCGCCCACGCGGTGCCCGCCGCGTTGTTGCTGTTCGTCCTGTTCCCGCGCGTGCAGGGTCCACTCTGGGGCCTGCCGCAGGACGCGAACGCAGGCGTGAGCGGCCTGTCGGATACGATGACGCCGGGTCACGTGGCGCGCCTCGCGCTCTCCGATGCAATCGCGCTGCGCGCGGAATTCCGCGGCGAACCGCCACCGCAGCCCCTGCGCTACTGGCGCGGCCCGGTGCTGTGGGACTTCGATGGCCGGAGCTGGCGCATGGGGGAGACGGTGCTCGCGGACTTCCCAGCCTCACAGGGCGGCAGCGACGTCTACGAGTACAGCGTGGTGCTCGAACCGCACGACCGCAAATGGCTGTTTGCGCTGGAAACGGTCTCGCGCCTGCCGCCGCGCACGCGCTTCACGGCGGACGGTCAAGTGCTCGCGCGACGCGATGTCCAGCGTCGACTGCGCTACGACATCGCATCGGTTTCGGATCCCGCGCCGCGCACGGACGAATCGCCTGCAGCGCTCGCGCGTGCACTGCGGCTGCCGCCGGGGTCCAATCCGCGCGCTGCGGCGCTCGCCGCGTCCTGGCGCGCCGAATCCGCCGACGACAGCCGGCTGCTCGCGCGCGCCATCGCCTACCTGCAGAACAATCGGTTCGTGTACACCCTGGAGCCCCCACTGATGGGACGGGATGCCGTCGACGAGTTCCTGTTTGCCGCCAAGGCCGGCTTTTGCGAGCACTTCGCCTCGGCCTTCGTCTATCTGATGCGCGCCGCCGGCGTTCCCGCGCGTGTGGTGACCGGCTACCAGGGCGGCGATCTCAATCCGATCGACCGCATCATCACCGTGCGCCAGTCGGATGCGCACGCCTGGGCCGAGGTCTTTGTGCGCGCGCAGGGCTGGATCCGGGTCGATCCCACTGCGGCAGCGGTCCCCGGCCGAGTCGCCGCGGGGCTCGCGCGCGCACTGCCCGAAGGGGCCGGCCTGCCGCTGATGATGCGCCCGCAATTCCAGTGGCTGCGCGCCCTGCGCTACCGTTGGGAGGTGATCGCGCACCAGTGGAACGTCTGGGTGCTCGACTACAACCCGAACAGGCAGCGCGACCTGATGGCCTACTTCGGCATGCGCGACGCGGACTGGCGCAAACTGACCGCCGCGCTGTTCACGCTACTCGGTGGCTTTACCGCGCTGCTGCTCGCCTGGTCGCTGCGCAACCTGGCGCGACGCGACCCCGTCCAGCGCGCCTGGCTGGCGTTCTGCCGCAAGCTCGACGCCCATGGCGTCAGACGTGCGCCCACCGAAGGCCCGCAGGATTTTTCCGAGCGTGCCGCACAGCGCCTGCCCCGCGCGGCGGGCGCCATCCGCACGATCGCGCAGCGCTACATCGCACTGCGCTACGGCGCGCAGGGCGACACGCGCGAAATCAGTGCATTGCGGCAGGCGATCCGGCGCCTGAGGCTCGCATGATTGCGCGCGTTCTAGCTTTGCTCGCGACGACGCTTGTGGTCGGCGCGGTGCATGCCGCGCCTGAGCCCTTCCAGACGCGCGCCGACGTGCGCACGTTCATCGACGAGATGGTGCAGCGCCATGGCTTTGTCGCGGAGGAGCTCGAGTTCCTGTTCAGCCGCGCGCGCAGCCGCGATGCCGTGCTGCGCGCCATCGCGCCGCCCAAGGCGCCACGCGAGCGTTCCTGGATTACCTATCGCGAACGGTTCGTCAATGACACACGCATCCGCGGCGGCACGGCATTCTGGTCGCGTCATGCCCGCACGCTGGCGCGTGCCGCACGCGAGCACGGCGTGCCCGAGGAAATCATCGTCGCGATCATCGGCGTCGAAACGCTCTACGGCCGCCAGACCGGCGGCTTCCGGGTCGTCGACTCGCTCGCCACGCTCGCATTCGACTACCCGCCGCGCGCGGCGTTTTTCCGTTCCGAGCTCGAGCAGTACCTGCTGCTCGCGCGCGACGAGGCCTTCGACGTATTCAGCGTCAAGGGCTCGTACGCGGGGGCCATCGGCATCCCGCAGTTCATGCCCGGCAGCATTCGTCGCTACGCCGTGGACTACGACGGCAACGCGAAAATCGATCTGCGGGGAAGCCCGGTAGACGCCATCGGCAGCGTCGCCAACTTCCTGCGCCTGCACGGCTGGCAACGTGGCGAGCCGATCTGGGCGCCCGCCCGGGTCAACGGAGAATCGCATCGCGCCCTGCTCGAAGCCGGGATCCGCCCCGCGACCCGGGTGGCGGAGCTGCGCGGTGTCGAAGTCGCACCCGGCATCACGCTCTCACCCGACGCACGGGTCGCGTTGATCGCGCTCGAGAGTCCGGGTGCGAAAACAGAATATCGGCTCGGGCTGGAAAACTTCTACGTGCTAACCCGCTACAACCGCAGCAGTCTGTATGCCTCTGCGGTCGCCGATCTCGCCGCGGCCCTGCGTGCCGCGCGCCGCACGCGCCGGCCCTAGCCAGACCCCGTGCGCCTTCGGCGCGCGCCTCAGGAGGGCGGCGGCAGGTACTTCATCGGGTCGACGGGTTTGCCCGATTTGCGGATCTCGAAGTGCAGCTTCGGCTGGTTGCTGTCGCTCGCGCCCAGCTCGGCGATCGGCTGGCCGCGCGTGACACTCTGGCCTTCCTTGACGAGGATCGCGCGATTGTGCGCGTAGACGCTGTTGAAGCCGTCCTCATGCTTGATCACGATGAGCTTGCCATAGCCGCGAATGCCGGTACCCGTGTACATCACACGCCCGGGCGCAGCCGCCACCACCGGGTCGCCCGGCTTGCCTGCGATGTCGACGCCCTTGTTGTTCGGCTCGGAAAACCCATTCAACAGTTTTCCCTTGGCCGGCCAGGTAAAGCTGAGTTCACCCGGCGGGGTCGCCGAAGTCGGCGGCGCAGTTGCCGTCGGCTGAGCGGGTGTAGAGGGGGCGCTTGGCGCGGCGGCGGCCGGTGTCGTCGGCGCGCGGCGCTCGGACAACATCGCCAGGTTTTCCTTCGAGTACGGCAGGCGCAGCGCCTTGGGTGAGGTCTTCGTCGAACCGTCGCCCTGGCCCTGGGCGGCAATCGCACCGGCATCCAGCGGACGCGACTCGACGCCGCCCGCCGCACGCGGCGCACTGCCGACCTCGACACCTTGCGGCGGCGGCGCCGCGGCCTGCGTTGCGCCCGGTGGCCCCAGGCGCAATGCCTGTCCGACGCGAATGTGAGTGCCATCGCCGAGGCCGTTCCAGCGGGCCAGGTCGCGGTAATCGACGCCGTGCTCGAGGGCGATGCTGTAGAGCGTCTCACCGCGCTGCACAACGTGCGTACCCGCGGCCAGCCCGGCCTGCGTCGCCGACTTCGACGCAGGCGCCGCGCCGCGATCGATCACCGGTGCGGACGTGGGGCGGCTGGCGCAGCCAACGACGAGCATCGCAGCTGCCAACGCCGCAACGTGCCCGATCGATCTCGTCATCCTTAGGCCTTTCCGCTTTCCAGTGGAACAAAACGCACCAGCTCGAGCTCCGTTTCCTCGAACCCGTGCCCCATGCGCTCGACCAGCACCAGTCGCTGCTGTTCGCGCGCCCCGCCGCGCCGCAGCGGCAGGACCATTCTGCCACCCCGGGCCAATTGCCGTAAGAGGGCCTCCGGCACCTCGCTCGAGGCGGCGGCGAGGACAATCGAGTCGAACGGCGCCGCCTGCTCCAGCCCGGCCCGACCGTCGCCGTGCACTAAGCGCAGGTTGGACAGCTTCAGCCCCAGCAGGTTTCGCCGCGCGCGATCGTGCAACTCCCGGATTCGTTCGATGGTATAGACCTCAGCCGCTATCGAGGCGAGCACGGCGGCCTGGTAACCGCAGCCCGTGCCGATCTCGAGCACCTTGCCCAGCTCGCGCCGTCCTTTCCGGCCGGTGGCGAGGACCTCAATCATCCGCGCCACGACATAGGGCTGGGAGATCGTCTGGCCGTAATTGATTGGCAGCGCGGTATCCTCGTAGGCGCGATGCCGCAGCGCCTCGTCGACGAAGAGGTGACGCGGCACCGTACCCATCGCGGCCAGCACACGCTCGTCGGCCACACCTTGCTCGCGCAACCGCTCGACCATCCGCGCGCGGGTGCGCAGTGACGTCATGCCGATACCGGACAACTCGCCGGGCGCACGCACGCTCATTGCCGCAGCCAGTCCGGGAGACGCGCGAGCTGAGTGTGAAAGGTAAGGTCCACTTGCAGCGGCGTCACCGAGGCGCGCGCGTGCTCGACGGCGTAGAAATCCGTACCGGGACCCGCGTCTGCCGCGCCGCCTGCCGGACCGATCCAGTATCCCGTGTCGCCGCGCGGCGTTTCGATCCGCACCACCGGTTCCGCCTTGTGCCGCCGGCCGAGACGGGTCGCCTCGATGCCCTGCAGCTGCGCCGCCGGGATATCCGGCACGTTGACGTTCAGCAGTACGGGTTCGCCCATCGGCGCGCGCGCGAAGCGCTGCGCCATCTCCAGCGCGACCTGCGCCGCCGTTTCCAGGTGATCGCCACGTTTGCCGACCAGCGATACGGCGAGCGAAGGAATGCCGAGGAGAAACCCCTCCATCGCAGCCGCCACGGTGCCCGAGTAAATGGTGTCGTCGCCCATGTTCGCCCCCAGATTGATCCCCGAGACAACCATGTCGGGCACGAAGGAGAGCAAGCCGGTCACCGCCAGGTGCACACAGTCGGTCGGTGTGCCGTTGACGAAGTAGAACCCGTTCGCGGCCTGCCGCACCGTCAGCGGACGGTCGAGGGTCAGCGAATTGGACGCGCCCGAGCGATCCCGCTCCGGCGCAACGACCGTCACCTCACCGACCGCGCGCAGCGCCTCGGCCAGCTTTGCGATGCCGGGCGAGAAATAGCCGTCGTCGTTGGATACCAGGATTCGCACGTAAACATCCCCGAAACACACGCTGTCGGCCGCCGCGTGCGTCGGAACGCACAACTGTGCGGGCTCGGGAGACGCGACGCGCCGCGAAGCGGCGCCGATGGTAACACGCGCGACGCCGAGCCGTTCGAACGCCCGCCGGGGGATTTGCTACAGTGCGCCGCGTCATGACGTCGATCGCTCGATTCGTCGCTCGGCTTGCCTTCGTGCTCGTCATCGGCGCGACCACGCTCTGGGGCAGCCTCGCACTGCATTACGCAGGGCCGGAGGATGGCCCGCGCAACCTGCTGGCGGCGGGCTTCGCGGTGCTCGGCGCAGGCTGTCTGCTCGCAAGCCTGCTGCGCCGACGCCATGCCCGCCTGTTCGGCGCAGCGCTCGGCGGGTACACGGTCGCGTTGCTGGTGCTGCTCGCCTGGTGGCATGGCATCGAACCATCGAACGACAGGGACTGGCGTGCCGAGGAGTCGCGGCTGCCCTACGCCACGATCGACGGCGACCTCGTCACCGTGTACAACATCCGCAATTTCGACTATCGCACCGAGTCCGACTTCACACCGGGATATGTCGAGCGGCGCTTCGACCTGCGTCGGCTCGAGGCCATCGATCTCTCCGCCGTGTACTGGATGGGGCCGGCGATCGCGCACATCTACCTGAGCTTCGTCTTTACCGACCAGCCGCCGCTCGCGATCTCGATCGAGGCGCGTAAGGAGCGCGGCGAACAGTATTCGTCGCTCGCCGGATTCTTCCGGCAATACGAGCTGTTCTACGTGGTGGCCGACGAGCGCGACGTCACCCGCGTGCGCACAAACTACCGCAAGGATCCGCCGGAGCAGGTTTACCTGTATCGGCTGCGCGGCAAGCCCGAGAACCGACGGCGCATATTTCTCGAGTACTTCCGCAAAATTAATGCTCTGCGGACCGAGCCGGAGTTCTACAACACGCTGACCACGAACTGCACGACGGTCATCTGGCAGCACAGCTTGGTCAATCCGGAGCACCTGCCGTTCTCCTGGAAGATCCTCGCCAGCGGCTATCTGCCCGAGTACCTCTACGAGGCGGGCGTGCTGGGCAACTCGCTGCCGTTCGAGCAGCTGCGCCGCCGCAGCCACATCAATGCTGCGGCGCATGCCGCGGACAAGGCGTCGGATTTTTCGCGCCGGATTCGCGCAGGCTTGCCGTCGATCGACGGCGCCCGACGCGCCGCCCTGCGCTAGAGCCGCGTGCTGACGTGAATGTCCCGCACGCCCGGGACGGTCACCGCGATCTCGACCGCAGCGAGCTTTTCCTCTGTCGAGCCCGGATCGCCGATCAGCGTGATCTCGCCGTCGTCGCAGCTGACCTCGAGCTTGCCACTGCGTGTTTCCGACGATCGGCGTAGCGCCGCCTTGACGCGTGCCGCGAGCGCAAGATCGTCGAGTTGCTTGCGTGCTTCCTCGGTATCCGCGAACTCCGGCGAGCGCACGAGCCCAAGCACCTCGTCGACGCAATCGTCAATCGCAACGCGCTCGGTGTTGAGCACCAGGTCGTAGTGCTCGGGCTCGGTCCAATTGAGGCCGAAGTGGCGCTTCATGATTGCGGTATGCGCCTCGTCGTTCATGCGGATCTCTTCGGCAACGGCGCCGGCGTCATCCGTATCGAGCCGCTCCATCATGCGCTGTTTACGCAATTCCTTCGGCGAACAAACCCGCACGCAGACTGCATTGGGCACGTCACGCAGAAGATGCGTTGCGCCCCAGCCGCGGATGATGGCGCCGCCATTCTTCCCCGCAAGCTCGAAGATCTCGTCTGCGGAGAAGATCGCCATGCTGGTCTTGTCCGCCGTCAGCCGCTCGAGCAGGCCGGCGCTGCCGTCCAGCATGCGGACCACGTGACTCTTGCGCACGCGCATGCGGTCGGCGAGGTGGTCGATCACCTCGTGGTAGATCACCGGCAGGTTCAGTGCGCGCCCCAACCCGGTGGCCACGTCCTTGCCGAGCGTGCCCATCTCGCGCGTAATCGCTACGATCGCCATCCGGCCCCTCCTCCTCGAATGCGGCGCAGAAGACGAACCTTATACGGCCGCACACCCGCTCGCGGCAACCCCCCCAATCGTCCTAGTCGCCGCAGTGCGCGGGAGAGCCGGGCTTTGCTGGCCGTCCCGCTGAATAAGGTAAGTCTTTGAATTTAATTGGTCGGGGCGGCGAGATTCGAACTCGCGACCACCTGCACCCCATGCAGGTACGCTACCAGGCTGCGCTACGCCCCGAGGCGGCGAATTCTATCAGCCCCGACTGCTCAGGGCGTCGAGGACGTCCTGCAACTCGCGCTTCACTGCGCTCAGATCGCCCCCCCCGGACGCGGCCCGGCGTCCGTTGCCGGCAGATTCCTCGGCTGCGCCGTTCGTCAACGCGCCGTCCAGTCGGTTGCGCGCACCACTGATGGTGAACCCCTCTTCGTAGAGCAGCTCGCGGATCCTGCGGATGAGCAGCACCTCGTGGTGCTGGTAGTAGCGGCGGTTGCCACGGCGCTTTACCGGCTTGAGCTGCGTGAATTCCTGCTCCCAATAGCGCAGCACGTGCGGCTTGACGCCGCAGAGCTCGCTCACCTCACCGATGGTGAAGTAGCGCTTCGCCGGAATCGGCGGAAGATCAACCTTCTTGCGGCTCGGCTCCATGGCGCGCCTTCTCCACCATGGCCTTCAACTTCTGGCTCGCGTGGAAGGTAACGACGCGGCGAGCGCTGATCGGGATCTCCTCGCCAGTCTTGGGGTTGCGCCCGGGGCGCTGGGGTTTGTCGCGCAGCTGGAAATTCCCGAATCCCGAGAGCTTGACGCTTTCGCCGCGCTCCAGCGCCCCCCGGATTTCCTCAAAGAATGCCTCGACCATGTCCTTGGCTTCGCGCTTGTTGAGGCCAACCTTTTCGAACAACAGGTCCGCCAATTCCGCCTTTGTCAAAGTCATCATCGCTCCCAGCGCCTACGCACCCGATTTCTTTTTTAGGATCTTAGGGTTGCCGAGAACTTGCGCGACAAAAGGGCGACAATCGCATTGCGCGCCTCATCTGCCTCGGCATCCGTGAGGGTGCGTTCAGTATCTTGCATAACTACCCGAAACGCAAGGCTTTTTCTCCCCGACGGAAGGCCCGAACCCTGATACAGGTCGAAAACTCCTACGTGCCGTACGATTCCCGGCTGTTCGGCGGAAATCGCGTCCAAAAGCGCCTGGGCGGTCGTCCCCGAGTCCACCAGCACGGCGATATCCCGGATCACGGCCGGGAACCGGGAGGGTACCTCCGCCCTCGGTAGCGCAACGCGCTCGAGCGCCTCGGCCTCGAGCTCGAACAGCACCGCAGGGCCCGGCAGCTCGTACTTGCGCTGCCACTGGGGGTGAAGCTCGCCGATCCAGCCCGTCGGGCGCCCGTCGCGCAGGACGCGCGCCGCCCGCCCGGGATGCAGCGCCGGATGGACCGCTGCCTCGAATCGGACAGCGACCGGCCAGAACAGCGCCTCGACGTCGGCTTTGACGTCGTAGAAATCGACGCTGCGTGTCGCCGTCCCCCACTGCTCATCGAGCGCCGGCCCGAACGCCGCGCCGCCGACGCGCACGGGCTGACGCAAGCCGGCGACCGTCAGCGGACCGTCCGTCGCAGCCGCATCGCGCAGGAACACGCGGCCCACCTCGAACACGCGAATGCGCGGCACCTTGCGCGCCACGTTGTATCGCAGGTTATCGACCAGCGAGCCGATGAGCGAGGAGCGCATCACCGACTGCGGGCTGGCGATCGGGTTGAGCAGTCGGATCGGGTCCGTGCAGCCCGCGAAGTCGGCTTCCCAGGCCGGCTCGACGAAACTGAAGTTGATGACCTCGTTGTAGTCGCCCGCAGCGAGGCGCTCGCGCACGGCGTGCAGCGAGCGCCGCGTCTCGGGCAGCGCACTCATGCGTGCGGGCGCGCGCGGCGGGTGCGCCGGAATGCGTTCGAAGCCGTGGACCCGCGCCACCTCCTCGATCAGGTCCTCTTCGATCTCGAGGTCGAAGCGGTACGACGGCGGCGTGACGACGAAGTCCTCACCCTCCCATTCGTAGGGCAGCGCCAGACGCTCGAAGACCCCGGCCATCTCGTCGCCCGTGATCGGCACCCCGATCACCTTCTGCGCGCGCGCCACGCGCATGCGCACGGGACGCCGCTCCGGCAGCCGGGTGACGGTATCGTCGATCGGTCCGGGCTCGCCGCCGCAAATCTCGATAACGAGACGCGTGATGTGCTCGATATGCTCGACCGTCGTGGCATAGTCCACGCCGCGCTCGAAGCGATGCGCGGCGTCAGTGGTGAAGTTGTAGCGGCGTGCGCGGCCGGCGACGGCCTGCGGCCACCAGAAGGCCGCCTCGATGTAGATGTTGCGCGTCTTGTCCGACACTGCGGTCGCTTCACCGCCCATGATGCCGGCGAGCGCCTCCACACCGGCGGCATCGGCGATCACGCCGACGCTCTCGTCGACCTCGATCGTTTGGCCATTCAGCAACTCGACACGCTCGCCCCGCTTGCCCCAGCGCACTTCGAGCGCACCGCCTCGCACCTTGTCGAAGTCGAAGATATGCGACGGCCGTCCGAGCTCTAGCATGACGTAGTTCGAGATGTCGACCAGCGCCGAGATGGGCCGCTGACCCGCGCGCGACAGGCGCTGCTTCATCCATTCGGGGGTCGCCGCCTGCGCGTTCACGTCGCGGATCACGCGCCCCGAAAATCGACCGCAGAGCTCGGGCGCCAGCACACGCACCGGCAGGCGCGTATCGTTACGCGGCGCGGTGGTCTCGATGCGCGGCGCCGCCAGCCGAACCCCGGTCAAGGCCGCAACCTCGCGCGCCACGCCGAGCACCGAGAGGCAGTCGGCGCGGTTCGGCGTGAGCTTGATGTCGAAGACCTGATCCTCGAGCGCAAGCGCGTCGCGCAGGTCACGCCCGAGCGGGGCATCGTCAGGCAGATCGAGAATGCCCGAGTGATCGTCTGACAGCCCGAGCTCGCGCGCCGAGCACAGCATGCCCTGACTCTCGACGCCGCGCACCTTCGCCGCACGAATCTCGAGCTGTGCGCCGCCTTCGCCCGGCAACCGTGCGCCGACCTGCGCCAGTGCCACCCGCATCCCGGCGCGCACGTTGGGCGCACCGCAGACGACGGCGAGCGGCGCTTCACCCGCGCGACCGGCGTCGACCGTGCACAGTGCGAGCTTGTCGGCATTCGGGTGCTTGTCCACGGTGCGCACCACGCCGACGATCACGCCGGAAAAAGGCGGCGCCACCGGTTCGCAGGATTCGACCTCCAGCCCGGACATCGTCAGCAGGTGGGCGAGCGCCGCCGTGTCCTGGGACGGATTCGCCATGCTGCGCAGCCAGCTCTCTGGGATTCGCATGCGGGATCAGGCGAACTGGCGCAGGAAACGCAGATCGCCGTCAAAAAACAGTCGCAGATCGTCGATACCGTAGCGCAGCATCGTCAGGCGCTCGAGACCGGAACCGAAGGCGAAGCCGATGTAGCGCTCAGGATCGAGCCCGAAGTTGCGTATCACGCTCGGATGCACCTGGCCGGAGCCCGAAATCTCCAGCCAGCGGCCTTCGAGCGGCCCCGAGTCGAAGCGCATATCGATCTCGGCGGAGGGTTCGGTGAAGGGGAAAAAGGACGGGCGAAAGCGCACTTCGAGCTCGTCGGTCTCGAAGAAGCGCCTCAGGAAATCGGTGTAAACACCTTTCAGGTCGGCGAAGCTGATGTCCTCGTCGATCCACAGACCCTCGACCTGATGGAACATCGGCGAGTGCGTCGCATCCGAATCAACCCGGTATGTGCGCCCCGGCGCAATGACCTTGATCGGGGGGCGATGCATGCGCGCGTAGCGCACCTGCATCGGGCTGGTGTGGGTACGCAGCAGCAGCGGCGTACCCTGCGCATCGTTTAGCTCGACATAGAAGGTGTCGTGCATCGAGCGCGCCGGATGGTTCTCCGGTTGGTTGAGGGCGGTGAAGTTGTACCAGTCGCTCTCGATTTCGGGCCCGTCGGCGACATCGAAGCCGATGGAGCGGAAGATCGATTCGACGCGCGCCCAGCTGCGGATCACCGGATGCAGGGATCCGCGCCCCCGCCCGCGTCCGGGCAGCGTGACATCGAGGGATTCCTCCGCGAGCCGCGAGGCGAGCTTGGCGTCGGCGAGCGCGCCGCGGCGCGCATCGAGCGCGGCCTCGAGCTGTGCCTTCGCCTCGTTGATCGCCTGACCCGCGCTGCGCCTCGCCTCCGGCGCGAGCGTGCCGAGCGACTTCAACAGCGAGGTGAGCTCACCCCCCCTTCCGAGATAGCGCGCCTTCGCGTTCTCCAGCGCGGCCGGGTCCTGCGCAGCGCTGAATGCCTCGAGCGCCCGAGCTACGATGCCATCGACGTTTTCCATGCTGCAATGCGAGCGCACGGGCGGCGTGCCCGCCCGTGCCGGTCGACCCGCCCGCGCTCAGTGCGATAGGCTCGCCTTCGCCTGGCTCGCGATCTTCGCGAATGCCGGCTTGTCGGTGACCGCGAGGTCGGCCAGCACCTTGCGATCGACCTCGATCTGGGCCCGCTTCAGTCCAGACATGAACGTGCTGTAGGTCATCCCCAGCTCGCGCACCGCGGCGTTGATACGCGCGATCCACAGTGCCCGGAATACACGCTTGCGCTGGCGACGATCACGGTAGGCGTACTGCCCCGCTTTCATCACCGCCTGCTTGGCGATGCGATAGACGTTCTTGCGACGACCGCGAAAACCCTTTGCCTGACGCAGAACCTTCTTGTGGCGTGCGCGCGCCGTAACCCCGCGTTTCACTCGTGGCATGGCGGCCTCCCTATCCTGCGTACGGCAGCATCGAGCGGACCTGCCGTGCGTTGGTCTGATCGACAGACCCGGTGCCGCGCAGCTGACGCTTACGCTTCTGTGACTTCTTGGTCAGGATGTGCCGCATGTACGCATGCGAGCGCTTGATCGTACCGCTGGAGCGGATCTTGAACCGCTTGGCGGCGCCCTTCTTCGTCTTTGCCTTTGGCATCTTGCCGTACTCCATTTTCTAATATGACGCCGGGCGTCCTGCTACGCAGGCGCTTGAAGCCCGGGCATCACTTGTCGGCGGCAGCGTGACGCTGCTACCGGAACTTCAGGCCGCTGCGACAGGCTTGGCCGGCTTGGCCGGCTTGCTCGTCGGCGGTTCAGACTTCGCGGCGGGCGCCTTCTTCGTCTTGCCCGCCGGGACCTTCTTCTTGGGCGCAATCACCATCACCATCTGGCGCCCTTCCATCTTCGGGAACTGCTCGACGACACCGATCGCCTCGAGATCGGCCCTGACGCGCTCGAGCACGCGTTTGCCGAACTCCTGGTGCGCCATCTCCCGGCCTCGAAAACGCAACGTGACTTTGGCCTTGTCGCCCTCTTCAAGAAACTCGACCAGCTTGTTCAGCTTGATCTTGTAGTCGCCCTCGTCAGTCCGCGGGCGGAACTTGATCTCCTTGATCTGGATCTGCTTCTGCTTCAGCTTCGCTTCGTGGGCTTTCTTCTGCTCGCGATAGCGAAACTTGCCGTAATCCATGAGCTTGCAGACCGGCGGATTGGCCATCGGCGCAATCTCCACCAGATCCACGTCCCGCTCCTCCGCTGACCGCAGCGCGTCCGCCACCGCCACGATGCCAAGCTGCTCACCGTCTTCGGCCACCAGGCGCACCTCCGGGGCGGTGATTTCCCGATTGATGCGTTGCGCTTTATCGAGTGCGATGGGTGCGTTCTCCTCAACTGCCGGCGCGGGCGGCCGCCGAACATACCGTGCGGGCCAGACCCGCAAAAAAATCAGGCCGTGCTGAGCGCTTCTGCCTCGCTCCGGAGACGTGCGATGAAGGCATCGAGCCGCATGGGCCCGAGATCCCCACCGCCGCGCGCGCGCACGGCCACGGTTCCTGCCTGCATTTCCTTGTCGCCGACCACCAGCTGGTAGGGCAGCTTTTGCAGGCTATGTTCGCGAATCTTATAAGAAATTTTCTCGTTTCGCAAATCCTCGGCCGCCCGCCAGCCGGCCGCGCGCAGCCCGGCCGCCACCTCGGCGGCGTAGCCCGCCTGGCGCTCCGTGATGCTCATGACCACGACCTGCTCGGGCGCGAGCCACAGGGGGAAGGCGCCGGCGAAGTTCTCGATCAGGATGCCGATGAAACGCTCCATCGACCCGACGATCGCGCGGTGCAGCATCACGGGGGTGCGCCGGCTGTTGTCCTCGGCGACGTACTCCGCGCCAAGCCGCCCGGGCATGAAGAAATCCACCTGCATCGTCCCGCACTGCCAGACGCGGCCGATCGCGTCCTTCAGCGAGTACTCGATCTTGGGCCCGTAAAACGCCCCCTCGCCGTGCGAGACCTCGAACGCGACGCCTGACTGGCGCAGCGAGTCGATCAGCGCCCGTTCGGCCTTGTCCCACAGGGCGTCCTCGCCGATGCGCTTGGCGGGCCGGGTCGCCACCCGGTAGATGATGTCCGCGAATCCGAAGTCGCGGTAAACGCCCTGCAGCAGCGCCGTGTAGGCGGCGCATTCGCCGAGGATCTGGTCTTCGGTGCAGAAAATATGCCCGTCGTCCTGCACGAACCCGCGCACACGCATCAGGCCGTGCAGCGCCCCGGACGGTTCGTTGCGGTGACAGGAGCCGAACTCGCCGTAACGCAACGGCAGCTCTCGGTAGCTGCGCACCCCCTTGTTGAAAATCTGCACGTGCCCCGGACAGTTCATCGGCTTGATCGCGTAATCGCGATTCTCCGAGGCGGTGGTGAACATGAACTCCTTGTAGTTCTCCCAGTGCCCGGTACGCTCCCAGAGACGGCGGTCGAGGATCTGCGGGCAGCGCACCTCCTGATAGCCGCTGTCGCGGTAGACCTTGCGCATGTACTGCTCGATCACCTGCCACAACGTCCAGCCCTTCGGGTGCCAGAAAACCAGTCCGGGTGCCTCTTCCTGCATGTGGAACAGGTCGAGCTGCGCGGCAAGGCGCCGGTGGTCGCGCTTTTCCGCCTCCTCGAGCATGTGCAGGTAGGCGTCCTGTTCCTCCTTGTTCGCCCAGGCGGTGCCGTAGATCCGCTGCAGCATCTCGTTGCTCGAATCGCCGCGCCAGTAGGCGCCCGCGACCTTCATCAGCTTGAACACCTTGAGCTTGCCCGTCGAGGGCACGTGCGGCCCGCGGCACAGATCGACGAACTCCCCCTGCCCGTAGAGCGAGATGGCCTCCCCGGCCGGGATCGCCGCGATGATCTCCGCCTTGTAGTGCTCGCCCTGGTCGCGGAAAAACCGGACGGCCGCGTCGCGCGGCATCACCGAGCGCTCGACCTTCAGATCGCGGCGCGCAATTTCGGCCATGCGCTTCTCGATCGCCGCGAGGTCATCGGGGGTGAAGGGTCGCTCGAAGGAAAAGTCGTAGTAGAAGCCGTTGTCGATCACCGGTCCGATCGTCACCTGAGCGCTCGGAAAGAGCTCTTTGACCGCGTGGGCAAGCAGATGCGCAGTGGAATGGCGCAGGATTTCGAGTCCGTCCGGGTCGCGCGATGTGACGATGGCGACCTCTGCGTCGGCGTCGATAACGCTGCCCATGTCGAGCAGCCTGCCGTTGACCCGCCCGGCGAGCGCCGCGCGCGCAAGCCCCGCGCCGATCGACTGCGCGACCTCGGCGACGGTAACCGGACCGGCAAACTTCTTCACCGACCCGTCTGGGAGCTTGATATCTGGCACGGCGCTCAAAAAAGCAAACCGCGCGTTGAATGGCGCACAGGCGTCCAGTCCAACGCGCGGAGTGAAGGCAGACGCCGATGACGTCTGCCCGGACAGCTGGTAGGCGCGATTGGACTCGAACCAACGACCCCTACCATGTCAAGGTAGTGCTCTAACCAGCTGAGCTACGCGCCTAGAGAGGCCGGATTTTAGCCGATCCCTCGCACCCGCCTCAATGGTGTCACCACAAGGCCACGCGACATCCGGCCACGGCGCGTACACTGCGCAACCGAGGCGAGGGAGGACAGATGGATCTCATTCTTTGGCGCCATGCGGAGGCCGAGGACGGCGGGCCCGACCTGGAGCGCAAGCTCACCCCGAAGGGCCGCAAGCAGGCCAAGCGCCTCGCGGCCTGGCTGCTGCAACGGCTGCCCTCCAAGTTCGCCCTGCTGTCGAGCCCGGCGGTGCGCGCGCGCCAGACGGCAGACGCCCTCGAAGCGCGCCTCAAAACGGATGACCGACTCGCACCGGGGGCCTCGGTGGCCGAGGTGCTCGAGGCGGCCGACTGGCCGCGGCGCAAGGGCGCGGTGGTCGTCGTCGGCCACCAGCCGACGCTGGGCTGCGTCGCGGGCTACCTCGTCTCCGGCAGTCCCGTCGAGTGGAGCCTCAAAAAAGGCGGCCTGTGGTGGCTGACCTACCGGGTGCGCTCCGGCGAAGCGCAGGTCGTGGTGCGCGCGGTCACTTCGCCGGATATGGTGTAAGGCGACGGGCTGCGCGATTACCGTGGTGAGCTCCGCGTAACGCGTTGCCGGTTTGGGTTCTTATCGGTCTCCTCATTTTGCTGCTTCACCGGATGAATCGCCCGGTGAAGCAGCAAAATGAGGAGATGGATTTTCGCTGGCGAACCGACGCGATTGACCTGGACGCGGCGGGTCCGAAACTTCTCGCCTATCCCCGCCCCAGCGCGGCGATCTTCTTGTCGGACAGCCCGCTGACGACGAGCTTCATGCCGACCGCTTTCCACTGCTGTGCCTCGGCCTCGAGCGCGTCGGCGGTCAGTGGATTGTCGTCCAGCCAGGCCTGCGGCAGCTCGAGCTGAAAACCCGCCGTATCGGCGGCGACCCGCAGCAGCGGCAGCTTGAGATCGATCCTGCGGCGCAGGATGGTGGAGGCCAGACGCAGCGCGAAGACCAGCCACCCGTCGCTGCCGTCGAGGCCCGCGTCCTGGATCTTGGCAAGCTTGCCGCGGTGCGCGAGCACCACGCGCGCGAGGCGCTGCTGCTCCATCCTGGAGAAGCCCGGCATGTCGGCATTCGACAGCACGTAGGCCGAATGCTTGTGGTAGGCGGCGTGCGCGATCGACAGACCGACTTCCGCCAGGCGCGCCGCCCAGTCGAGCATCAAGCGGTCCGGGTCGTCCTCGCGTGCGACCTCGTCGCGCCGTCCCGCAAGCAGCGCGTCGTAGATGGCGAGCGCGAGCTTGCGCACGCGCTCGGCCTGCGCGCTATCGAGCTGGTAGCGGCGCATGAACTGGACGACGGTGGCCTCGCGCATGTCGTGGTGCTGCACGCGGCCGAGCAGATCGTAGAGCACGCCGTGGCGCAGGGCGCCGTCCGAAACGCGCATCGAGTCGATGCCGAGCTCGTCGAGCGCAGCGACCATGATCGCGAGCCCGCCCGGCAACACCGGGGCGCGGCTCGGGCGCAGCCCCGCGAGCTTGTTGGGGTCGGCCGCGCCCTGCTTGATCAGCAGACTGCGCAGTCGATCGAGCCCGTCGCGCGTGATCCCCTCCGCGACGTACCCGTTGGCGACGAGGATGCTTTCGATCGAGCGCGCGGTGCCCGACGAGCCGATCGCTTCCTGCCAGCCCAGGGCGCGATAGGCGCGCACCATGCCGCCCAGCTCCTGGCGTGCGGCCAGCTCGGCCGCTTTCATGCGCCCCTTGTCGACCCGCCCCTCGGGAAAGTAGCGCAGGCTGAAGCTTACGCACCCCATGTACAGGCTCTCGGTGAGCTCGGGCTCGAGACCGGTGCCAATCACGAACTCGGTCGAGCCGCCGCCGATATCCATGACCAGGCGCTTGTGCTGCGCCGGTGGCAGCGCGTGCGCCACGCCCAGATAGATGAGTCGCGCTTCCTCGCGCCCGGCGATCACTTCGATCGGAAAGCCGAGCGCCTCGCGCGCCTCGCGCAGGAAGGCGGGCGCGTTTTTCGCCACGCGCAGCGTATTGGTGCCCACCGCGCGCACTGCGGGACGCGGGAAGCCCTTGAGCCGCTCGCTGAAGCGGCGCAGGGCGTCGAGCGCGCGCGCCTGGGCGGCCCGGTCGATGCGCTTGTCCGCGGTCAGGCCGGCGCCGATGCGCACGACTTCGCGCAGCACGTCGAGCGGGTAGATCTGGCCGTCGACCACGCGCCCGATCTGCAGGTGAAAGCTGTTCGAGCCGAGGTCGACCGCGGCGAGGGTCTCGTGCTGCGCCATCGTAGGCGCGACTGTAGGCGTTCGCTCAAGGAACGGCAATCGCGACGCCGCCGCGCGGTCAGCTCCGCCGGGCGATGTGACAGATTTGTTGCGCAGGCATGGCTTGGCGCGGACGGGTGACGCTGCCGCGGTAAACTTGCAGCCATGCCGACCTCTGCAACCCGGTCGCCAAGCGGCGCAAAGCGCAGCGCGCCTCCCGCCGCACATTTCCTCAATCGCGAGCTCGGAATCCTCGAGTTCAACCGGCGGGTACTTGCGCAGGCCGCGGACGAGGCGGTGCCGCTGCTCGAGCGGCTCGGCTTCCTGACCATCGTCTCGTCGAACCTGGATGAGTTCTTCGAGATCCGCGTCGCCGGCCTCAAGGAGCAGATCAAGCTCGAGATTCCGGAACCGGGCCCCGATGGGCGCGGGCCGCAGGAGGTGCTCGGCGAGGTGGCGGTGCAGGCGCAGGCCCTCGTCGCGGAGCAGTACCGGCTGTTGAACGAGGTGCTGTTGCCGCAGCTCGCCGCCGCGGGGATCCGTTTCCCCCGCCGCAGCGACTGGAGCACCGCGCAGCGCCAGTGGATTCGCGACTATTTCTTCCGCGAAGTCCTTCCTGTGCTCACGCCCATCGGTCTCGACCCGGCGCACCCGTTTCCGCGCGTGTTCAACAAGAGTCTCAATTTCGCGGTCGAGTTGCAAGGCAAGGACGCCTTCGGCCGCACCTCGGGCGCGGCGATCGTGCAGGCACCGCGCGTGCTGCCGCGCATCATCCGCCTGCCGCAGGATATTTCCGACGGCGAATACGCCTTCGTGTTCCTGTCCTCGGTGCTCCATGCGCACGTGGAGGAACTGTTTGCAGGCATGAAAGTGCTCGGCTGCTACCAGTTTCGCGTGACGCGCAATTCGGACCTGTTCGTCGACGAGGAAGAGATCAAGAATTTGCGCATCGCGCTGCAGGGTGAGCTGCTGCACCGCCACTTCGGCGATGCGGTGCGCCTCGAGGTCGCTGACAATTGCTCGCCCTCGATGGTCGAGTTTCTGCTGCAACAGTTCGCTCTGCAACCCGCCGACCTCTACCGGGTTGACGGCCCGGTGAATCTCTACCGTCTGCGCGAAGTCCCCAGCCAGGTCGACCGCGCGGACCTGAAATATCCGCCGTTTCAGCCCGGCCTGCCACCCGCGCTCGAGAAGCGCGGCGACTTGTTCGAGCTGATCGCGCGTGAGGATGTGCTGCTGCACCACCCCTATCAGTCGTTCGCACCGGTGATCGATTTCATTCGCACCACGGCCATCGATCCGCAGGTCATTGCCATCAAGCAGACCGTGTACCGCACCGGCACCGATTCGGAGCTGATGGAGGTGCTGATCGATGCCGCGCGCCGGGGCAAGGAAGTGACCGTGGTGGTCGAATTGATGGCGCGTTTCGACGAGGAGGCGAACCTGAACTGGGCGGCACGGCTCGAGGAAGTCGGCGCGCACGTCGTCTACGGCGTCGTCGGCCACAAGACGCACTCCAAGATGGCGCTCATCGTGCGCCGCGAGGAAACACCGCAGGGCACCGTGCTCAAGCGCTACGTGCACCTCGCCACGGGCAATTACCACCCGCGCACCGCGCGCCTGTATACGGACTTCGGCTTGTTCACCGCGAACGAGGCCCTGTGCTCGGACGTCAACGAGGTCTTCAAGCAGCTCACCGGTCTCGGTCGCGCAAGCAAGCTGGCGCACGTTTGGCAGTCGCCGTTCACCCTGCACAAGGGGGTGATCGCGGCAATTCGCCGCGAGGCGACGCTGGCGCGCGAAGGCCGGCCCGCGCACATCATTGCCAAGATGAACGCGCTGCTCGAGCCGGACATTATCGAGGCGCTCTACGGCGCATCCCAGGCCGGCGTCAGCATCGATCTGATCGTGCGCGGGGTGTGCGCGCTCAAGCCCGGCATCGAAGGCCTGTCGGACAGCATCCGCGTACGCTCCGTGATCGGGCGCTTCCTCGAGCACACACGGGTGTTCTACTTCCAGAACGACGGCGCCGAGGACGTCTACCTGGCAAGCGCCGACTGGATGGACCGCAACTTCTTCCGCCGCATCGAGCTGTGCTTTCCCGTGCTCGACCCCGCGCTCAAGCGTCGCGTGATCCGCGAGGGCCTGCAGACCTACCTCGAGGACAACTGCCAGGCCTGGGAGATGAAGCCGGATGGCGCCTACGAGCAGGCGAAGCCGCGGCGCGGACGTCGCCGCGCGGCTCAGGAAGAGCTGCTGTCCGCGCTGGGAACGCCCGCCGCTGTGCCGGCGCCGGCGCCGGTCGCGCAGGCGACCCCCGCTGCCACGCCGGTGTCCGAGCCGCGCGCGGCTTAGCGGCCGATCTCCCCGCCGTCCGCTCGCTGGATCACGATCGTCGCCGAGCGCGGCCGCGTGCCCGGCTGGCCGTCGGGCCAGCGGCTGTAGCGATCCGGCCACGTTGGGTCGGCGCGCGCGTCGGGCACCTCGCCCGGGTGCTGGATGTTGAGGAAGAATGTCCGGCCGTCCGGCGTCTGGGTGAGCCCGGTGATCTCGCAATTGACCGGCCCGACGAGGAAGCGGCGCACTTCGGCGCTGGCCGGGTCTGCGGCGAGCAGCTGATTGGCGCCCAGGTTGGCGAACGCGTCGCGCTCCATCCGGGAGGCCGAGACGTCGGTCATGATCCAGAGCAGACCGCGCGCGTCGACGTGCAGGCCGTCGGGACCGCCGAATGCGAGTCCCGCGGTTCCGCGATGCGCCGGCTCGACCTGCGCCGGATCGCCGGCCAGCAGAAACACCGACCAGTCGAAGGTCTCCGCCGTGGGGTCGCCATTCTGCTCGCGCCAGCGCAGGATATGGCCGTAGATGTTCGGTGCGCGCGGATTCGCCGCGTCGGCGCCCGGGAATCCCTCGCGGCCGCGCCGTGAGTTGTTGGTGAGCGTCGCGTACACCTCGCGCGTGCGTGGATGCACGGCGATCCACTCGGGTCGGTCCATCTGGGTGGCGCCAACCCGGTCGGCGGCTTGCCGCGTGCGGACCAGGACCTCGGCCTGGCTGGCGAAACCGACCGACGCATCGAGCCCGTTCTTCCCGTGCACCAATGCGAGCCACCGTCCCTGCCCAGAGGCGTCGAAGCGCGCGACGTACAGCGTGCCCTCGTCGAGCAGCCGCCGGTTCGCCTCCGGCGCCCGTGGATCGAAGCGCCCGCGCGAGACGAACTTGTAGATGTATTCGAAGCGCTCGTCGTCACCCGAATACACGGCCACGCGGCCGTCGGGCGCCAGGCTGACCGTCGCGCTCTCGTGCTTGAAGCGACCGAGGGCCGTGCGCTTCACCGGCTTCGAGCCGGGTTGGTAGGGGTCGAATTCGACCACCCAGCCGAAGCGGTTCGGCTCGTGCGGGTGCAGGCCGGCGTCGAAGCGCTCGTCGTGCTCGTTCCAGCGGTAGCCGAGCCCGAAGCGGCGAATGCCGTAGCGCTTCTCGGCCGGCGTCGGCGTGCCGCTGTGATGAAAGTATTCGTTGAAGTTCTCTTCGCAGGCCAGGTAGGTGCCCCAGGGCGTCCAGCCCATTGCGCAGTTGTTCAGCGTGCCGAGCACCTCGCGCCCGCTCGCGTCGGCCTGCGTGCGCAACAACGCATCGCCTGCAGCGGGACCGGCCACCGTGATCGGCGTGCGGGCGGTGATGCGTCGCGCGTAACGCGAGGGTCGCACCACCTCCCAGCGCGCGCCACGGCGGCGCACCTCGATCACCGACAGGCCGTGGGCGTGCTGCGACTTCAGCACCTTTTCGCGCGACCAGGTCTTCATGCCATCGGCATGCAGCAGACCGTCGTCGGTGTACTCGTGGTTGATCGCCAGCAGGCCGTGGTCCGAGGCGGTCGAGCCCTTCGGCAGCGGGAAGAAATGCATCCCGTCGTGGTGCATCCCGGCCTGCAGCGCCTGCTCGGCCGCGCTGTTCGAGGCATCCGGCCTGAACGGCGCGGGGGGCGCGCCGGCAATACCGGTTTCGTCGCCCCAGCGGTAGAGCACGCTCGCGCGGTAGCCGGGCGCGACGTGAACCGCGTCGTCGGCGAATACGGGGATCGACGTGAAGCCGAGCCCTTGCGCAGCAGACGTTTGCACGGACGTCGCTGCCGCGGCCCGACCGGCGAACCGCCCGAGCGTCGTCGACAGAAGGAAGGCGGCGACCCCGCCCTTGATGACCACGCGCCGCGCCGGATCCACCGCCGCCCCGGCTATCAGACTCGAGAGCCGCGGGTTGCGCGAACGGTTGGAGGTCGTCACTCGGCCATTGCTCCTATCCAGGGAATGCCTGCTCGATACACCGCGATCATAACGGCGCGCGACGCATCGCGCAGAGACGCCGGCGGGCGACGCGGCATGCTAAATTTCGCGGCGCCATGACCCCTCCGCACAAGGGCGCGACGGGCCTGCAACGGATCTTCAACGCAACGCGCTATTCGCTCGCCGGATTGCGCCAGGCGGCGCTCCACGAGCAGGCCTTCCGGCAGGAGCTGCTGCTGACGGCCGTGCTGGTGCCGCTCGCGCTGTGGCTGGGCGAAAACGGCGTCGAGCGGGCCCTCATGATCGCCAGCCTGCTCGTGGTGCTGATCGTCGAATTGCTCAACTCGGCGATCGAGGCGACGCAGGATCGCATATCGCTCGAGGCCCACCCGCTCGCCAAGCATGCCAAGGATTTCGGCAGCGCCGCGGTGATGCTGGCGCTCGTCAACGCGGCCCTGATCTGGTGCCTGGTACTTCTCGGCTAGCGGCAGCCCCGGTCGCGACGTCCGCCGTCGACCGGGACCCCGCAGTGACGGCTACTGCTTGTACGCCTCGAACTCGATGAACAGCTTGATCTCGTCGCCGACCGCCGGCACGCCGTACTTCATGCCGAAGTCGGTGCGCTTGAAGGAACCCGAGGCGTTGCCGCCGCACACCGGCTTCTTGTTGAAGGGGTGCGCCTTGCAGACCCAGCGGTCGATTTTCAGGGTGAGCGGCTTGCTGACGCCGAGCAGCGTCAGCTGGCCCTCGACCTCGGCCGGCGCGTCGCCGTTGAACTTCACAGCCGTCGACTTGTAGGTCATCTGCGGGAACTCGGCGACGTTGAAGAAATCGGCGGCACGCAGGTGCTCGTCGCGCGCGCGCGCGCGCGCCCCCTTGTCGTTGTCGCCGGTGCTGATCGACGCGGTTTCGACAACCAGCTCGACCGAGCCGCTCTTGGCCGCCGTGTCGAGCGTGAACTTGCCGCTCGACTTGTCGAAACGACCCCACATGGTCGAAATGCCGAGGTGGTCGACCGCGAAGTTGGGGTAGGTGTGGTACGGGTCGAACACGTAGGTCTCGGGTGCCGCCGAGGCCGCAAGCGGTGCGGCAAGCAGCAGGGCGGCCAGCAGGGATTGCTTTTTCATTTCGTCTCCTCCATTCGGGGTCGGTTCAAAAATCGTGTTGCGCGGCCGGTTCAGCCGCCGGTCCGGCTCGCCGCCCAGGCGATCGCCCAGCAGCCCGCCGCGGGCACCATGGCGTAGAACACCGCGACCACGGCCTGTATTCCCGGGTGCGCGCGATCCGGCAGCGGCAGGCGCGCGGCGAGCGGCACCAGGCCGAGGACGGCCGCCGCGTACCAGGGCAGTTTGGCGAGCAGCACGGCGGCGCAGGCGAGCAGGGCCGCGGTTACCGAGACCCCGAGCGCCAGACTGGCGCCGGCGCTCACGCGCCGGCCGAGCAGCATGACGAGCAGCACGTAACCGCCCGAGGCGGCGCCCAGCGCCATGCCGTACTGGCCGATGAGCGCGGACGCGCCGAGCACCGCGCCGATCCCGGCCCCCAGCCCAAGCCCCACGCCTGCCGCGCCGGCGCGCACCGGGTCTCGCTGCAGCGGCAACGCGGCGGCCACCGTCCACAGCACGAGCGCGACCACCCCGGCAGCCAGGCGCAGGGCCTGCGCAAGCGGCTGGTGCGCGAGCACCGACCAGAAGATCCACAGACCGGCCGCGCCGAACAGGGTGCCCAGCACCGGGCCCGCGATCCGCGTCGGCTTGAAGGCGAAGTCGGCGATCACGCCGAGCAGCGGCGCGGCGGCGGCGACCAGCACCAGCTTGCGCGTCGCGGTCAGCGTCGAGAACGAGAAATTGCCGATCAGGGCGACGGCGACGAGAAAGCCGGCCACCGCCGCCAGACCGGACAGGCGGACCGGCAGCAGCAGCGCCGCGACCGCCAGGCCGACCACGAGCGGGGCGACTGCGCCCTGCACCGCAGGGTGCGCAAGGAGTTCCTGCACGCGGGCGCCTCGGGCCGCCGCTCGCTGCCGGTCTCAGCGCGCCGCGGCGCCGGCGCGCTTTGCCGCCTGCCAGCGCTCGAGCTTGGCGCGCGCGCCGTTCTTCGCGGGATCCATCGCCGCATCGTGGCCCGGCTTTTTCGCCGTCAGCTCGATCACGTAGCCGTTCGGGTCGCGGAAATAGATCGAGTCGATGAAACCGTGGTCCGAGACGCCGCGCGTTTCCAGGCCTGCCGCCTTGCCCTTCTCGAACATGCGATGCAGCGTCTGCTGATCGACCTCGAGCGCGATGTGCAGGTCGAAATCGTGCTGCTTCTTGAACTCGAAGGGCATGTCCGGCGCCTCGAAGAATGCCAGGTACGAGCCGTCGTCGAGCGCGTAGAACGTGTGCAGCGTCTCGGTCTTGCGTCCGCTCTTGGTTTCCTTGATCTCGAGCGCTTCCGCGAGGCGCATGCCGAGAAAGTCCTCGTAGAACCTGCGCGTCGCCTCCGAGTCCCGGCAGCGGTAGGCATTGTGGTGCAGTTTGCGAATCATGCGGGATGGCGATAAGGCTTCATGACGGTCCCTCCTTATGGTCCGGCCGCGGAGCGCCGGCATCCGAAGGGGCGCAGTGTTAGCACAATCCCGCCGTCGGCGAAAGTATCGCAGCGCGGGAAGGCGCGCTAGCCACGTGCGACGCGAATCACCCCATTAACGTCACGGATCGTGCCGAAGGCGCGCTTCAATTGCTCCAGGTTCTCGACCACGAAGGTGAAGTTCATGAACGCGAGATCCTCGCGGCTTTGCGTGCGCACCGCGGTGACGTTGATATGCTCGCGCGCCAATGCGTCGCCGATGTCGCGCAGCAGGCCCGGCCGATCGGTCGCCGTGACCCGCGCCGCGACCGTATAGCTGCCGCCCACCCCGCTCCATTGCGCGTCGATCATGCGCTCCGGGTGGCGCTCGGCGAGCCGCCGCAGGCTGTCGCAGTCCTCGCGATGCACTGTCACCCCCTTGCCGCGCGTCACGAAGCCGCGCACCGGGTCGGGCGGTACCGGCTTGCAGCAGCGCGCAAGCTGGGTCAGCAGGCGATCCATACCGACCACCAGCACGCCACCGTCCCCGTTGCTGGTGCGCGCGCCCTGCCCACGCGCGCGCTTCTTGGGCGCGACCGATGCCGGCAAGGGCGCTGTTTCGCGTTGCGGCGCCACGCCCTTCAGTTCGCGCAACGCGACCTGCAGCTGGCGCAGGTTGATCTCGTCGCGGCCGACCGCCGCGAACAGCTCGTCCGATTTCTGGAATCCCAGCTTGGCGGCGACCGCCTCGAGTCCGGCCTGACCCGCGCCGCCTCGCTTGAGCTCGCGCTCGACGAGTGCGCGACCGGCAGCGATGGTTTCGGCAAGCGCCTGGGCGTTGAACCACTGACGGATTTTCTGCCGCGCCCGGTGGCTCTTGACGAAGCCGCGTTCCGGGCTCAGCCAGTCGCGCGACGGCCCACCGCTTTTCGCCGTGACGATCTCCACGCGCTGGCCGCTCGCCAGCGGCGTGTCGAGCGTCACCATGCGGCCATCGACCTTCGCGCCCCGGCAGTGGTGACCGAGGTCGCTGTGCAGCGCGTAGGCGAAGTCGACCGCCGTCGAGCCCACCGGCAGGTCAACGACCTTGCCCTGCGGCGTGAGCACGTACACCGTGTCGTCGAGCGCCGCAGCGCGCGTTTTTTCCGTCCACTGCGCGCTGTCGGCGACCTCGTCGCGCCAGGCAAGCAGCTCGCGCAGCAGCGCGATCTTGTCGTCGAAGCGGGCGTCGGCGCGTGCCATCCGGCCGCCTTCCTTGTAGCGCCAGTGCGCGGCGACGCCGAACTCGGCATGGCGGTGCATTTCCTCGGTGCGGATCTGGACTTCCAGCGTGCGCTCGCCCGGACCGATTACCGCAGTGTGCAGCGACTGGTACATGTTGCCCTTGGGCCGCGAGATGTAATCGTCGAACTCGCGCGGCAGCGGCTGCCACAGGTTGTGCACCACGCCGAGCGCCGCGTAGCAGTCCTTGACGTCGGGCACGATCACCCGCAGGGCGCGCACGTCATAGACCTTGTCGAAGTCGAGCTCCTTGCTGCGCATCTTGTTCCATATCGAATAGATGTGCTTCGGCCGTCCGGCGATCTCCGCGCCGACGCCCGCGGCCTTGAGTTCGCGCCCGAGCTGTGCCATCGCATCGGCGATGTACTGCTCGCGCTCGACCCGCCGCTCATCGAGCATGCGCGCAATGCGCTTGTAGAGCTCGGGCTCGAGAAAGCGGAACGACAGATCCTCCATTTCCCACTTCAGCTGCCAGACGCCGAGGCGGTTGGCGAGCGGGGCGTAGATGTCGAGCGTCTCCTCGGCATAGCTGCGCCGCTCGTCCGACGGGTGCTTGGCGAACCAGCGCAGTGTCTGCGTGCGGCTGGCCAGCCGTATCAGCACCACGCGGATGTCCTCGACCATGCCGAGAACCATCTTGCGCAGAATCTCGGACTGCTCGGCGCGCAGGTCGCGTTTCGTCGCCGCGCCGGTACGCGTGCCGGGGCGCGTCGCAACACGCAGCTGATAGAGCTTTTCGACGCCGACGGCCAGGGCGGCAATCTCGTCGCCGAAGGTCGCCTGCAAAGTGCCCTCCTCGCGCACGTGCTTGGCGGCGGCGAACAATATGCCGGCCAAGCGCCCGGCCGCATCCATGCCGATCGACGCCAGGCTCGCGCCAATGCCGAGCGCATGGGGCCATTCGGGCTCACCGGTCGAAAGCTGTTGCCCGGCGTACAGCGGCTCGGCGAATTCGAGCGCGCGCGCAATCAACCCGCGATCGTCTGCGGACAGGCCCTCGGCGAGCGGCTCGAGCGCCGCCGCGCTGTTCTGGGGATGAAGCTGGACGACCGAGACCATGCGACTATTCTAGCGATCAGTTATGAAATGGTGGACTTCGTGGAGGCGTCGACGGGTGCTGCAAAGGCACCGCGTCGACGAGGCATTGTGGCGCCGGATCGTGCTCGGACTGCCCTTTCTCGGCGAGCTCGCGCGCGACGACGCGACGCGCCTGCGCGAGCTGACGCTGCTCTTTCTGTCCGAGAAGGCGTTCTCCGGCGTGCAGGGCCTGGCGCTCACCGACCACATGCGGGCATCAATTGCCGCACAGGCCTGCCTGCTGATCCTCAATCTCGGGCTCGATTGGTACGATGACTGGGTCGGCGTCGTGGTCTATCCGGGGGATTTTCGGGTCCGGCGCCGGGACGTTGACGACGCCGGCGTGGTCCACGAGTGGGACGATTCGCTGGCCGGCGAGGCCATGCCGGGCGGGCCGGTGGTGCTGTCCTGGGACAGTGCCGCGAACGCGGCGCAGATGAACGTCGTGATCCACGAGTTCGCGCACAAGCTCGACATGCGCAACGGGGCCGCCGACGGCCTGCCGCCCCTGCATGCGGACATGGACCGCCGCCGCTGGCACGCCGTCTGGCAGCGGGCCTACGAAGAGTTCTGCGACGCGCTCGATCGCGCGCGCGACACCTGGCTGGATCCCTACGCCGCGGAGCACCCGTCCGAATTCTTCGCCGTTCTGAGCGAGGCTTTTTTCGAGCGGCCGCAGGAAACGCGCCGCCGCTATCCGGACGTTTACGACCAGCTGTGCCTGTTCTATCGGCAGGACCCGGCCACGCGCAGCGTGCTGTGAAGACGCTGCTCATCGTCTATCACACGCACGGGGTGAAGACCGCCCGCATGGCGCAGGCCGTGGCGCACGGCGCGCAGGCTGCGCTGCGCGAAGCCGAGGCCGCTGACGGCGTGCGCGTGCTCGTCAAGCGCTGCGCCGAAGCCGACGCCCAGGACCTGCTCGCCGCAGACGCACTCATCCTCGGCACGCCCGAGAACTTCGGCTACATGTCGGGGATGATGAAAGACTTCCTCGAGCGCGTGTTCTACCCCTGCGAAGGCAAGGTGGAGGGCCGGCCGTACGCGCTGTTCATCGGTGCCGGCCAGGACGGCAGCGGCGCGCAATCGTCCGTCGAGCGCATCGTCAATGGCCTGCGACTGCGCAAGGCGCAGGATGCGATCATCTGCGTGAAGGACCTGACGCCCGAGATTGTCGTGCGCTGCGAAACGCTCGGCGCAACCTTCGCGGCCGGGCTCGCGATCGGCGCACTGTAGGGCGAATTCACGGCGAGGGCTGCGGCGATCGGTGCGAGAATCGCGCGATCGCGCTGCCCTGCACAGGCTGAATGCCGCAGTTCAAGCTGACCAATACCGTTCTCGTCGCACTGGTGACAGTGACCGTGGTCGCGATCCTGGGCTGGCTGGTGCTGCGCGGCGCACTGCCGCCGGCCTGGCGCACGCCGGGCAGCCCGCCCCTGTACCTCTGTGGCCTCGCCGGCGCGCTGCTGCTCCTGGTGCCCGCAGCCTTCGCCTTCGCCAAGCGCGGTGGTCACAGTCGGCGACCCGTTGCCTGGTTCAACGCGCACGTGATCTGCGCCTGCCTCGGCAGCGCCCTGATCGTGGTCCATTCCGCCGGCCACCTGGGCCGCGCCCCCGCGCTGATGGTGCTGGCCCTCGTGATACTCGGCGCGCTCGGGCTGTGGGCGCGGCTGCGCGCAGCGCGGCTGCTAGCGGCAACCTTCGGTTCGAAAGTCGCGGTATTCGCCCCGCCCGATGCAGCGACACGGGCACGCCTGCAGCGCGTCCTCGAGCGCAAGCGCGCGCTGCTCCCCGCGCTCGCCCCGGACGCCAACGAGGGCACCTTCTCGGTGACGCTGCCGCTCTTGCTGCGCAACCCGGGTGCAGCGCTCGCCTACCGCGCGCTCGAGCGCGAGGAGACGCGTCTGCTGGGTACGCGCCGCGCGCTGCCCGCCGCGCTCGCCGGGTGGCGCCCACTGCACCTCGCGCTCGCCTGGATCTTCGTCGCCGGCGTGGTGATTCACGTCGTCACCGTGACGTTCTTCGCCGGATACGTCGCCGATTACGGGCCGATCGGCTGGTGGCATCTGACCGCATGGTAGATCGCGTGAGGCGAACACGGCGATGAGCGCTGTCCCGACCGCAGCCGGCGCGGCGCGCCTCGCGCTGCTGATCGACACCGAGCGTTGCACCGGCTGCAAGAGCTGCGAGGTGGCGTGCAAGCAGGAGCATCGCCTCGGCCCGGGCGAGGCCCGCAACCGGGTGCTCTGGCTGGGCGAGCCGGAGCGGGCCGGCCTGTCCTTCCTGACCCTGGCCTGCCAGCACTGCGAGCGCCCCGCCTGCCTGCGCGCCTGCCCGGTGCATCCCAAGGCCATTGAGAAGGATCCGCTGACCGGCGTGGTGCGAGTAAACGAATCGCGCTGCACCGGATGCGGCGAATGCGTGATCGCCTGCCCTTACAGCGCGATGGGCTTTGACGCCCGCGGCCACCACGCAGTCAAGTGCGACCTGTGCGAAGACCGGCGCGCGCGCGGCGAGACGACGGCCTGCGCGAGCGTCTGCCCGACGCGCGCGATCCGCTTCGGGCCGCGCGACGCGCTGATCGCCGAGGCGCACAGCGAGGGCCGCAGGCTGCGCGACAACGACGATTTCCTGCTCGGTCCGGCAACCGTGTATCTCGAACGGGTCCGGGCGGACGCGCCGTCGAGCTCGCCGCAACGCCCGGCGTTCATGGATGCACCCGCCGCGCAGGCCGTCGTGCAGCGCAGCCCCCCGGCGTTTCCCTATGGCGAGACGCGCACGGCGACCGCGTCCGATCGCAGCGTGCCGGGCGGCTGCAACATCTGCTTCAACTGCTGCAGCGCGACCTTCCACTTTCGCGGCGAGCGCCTGGTGCGCATCACGGGCAACGACGCCGACCCGATCCTGCAGGGGCGCGTTTGCCCGAAATCGCAACTCACCCTGCAGCTCTACGACAACCCGCACCGCCTGCGCTTCCCGCAGAAGCGGGTCGGGGTGCGCGGCGAAGGCCGCTTCGAGCGCATCTCCTGGAGCCAGGCGCTCGACGAAATCGCCGAGCGCCTCAAGGCGCTGCGCGCAGCGCACGGACCCGAGGCGCTGGCGCTGTTCATCGGCACCCGCACCGGCATGCTCGACTACCTCGGCACGACGCGACTGTTCGCGCAGCTCTGGGGCACGCCGAACCACGAAGGCACCGACCCGTTCTGCGCCAGTAGCAAGAACGTCGCCTACGAGCTCACGCAGGGCCGCATCGGCAGCGGCAACAGCTATACCGAGAGCGATCTCGGCGCCGCGCAGCTCTATGTCTACTTCGGCGACAACCAGGCCGAAACCCGCCCGGTGTATTTCGGCCTGCTCAACGGCTGGCGCCTGCAGCACGGCGCAAAGATGGTGGTCATCGACCCCCGCCTCACCGCAACCGCGTCGAAAGCCGACCGCTGGCATGCGATCCGCCCCGGCACCGACATGGCGCTCGGGCTGGCGCTGTGCCACCACCTCCTGAGCGAGAACCTGCACGACGCGCGCTTCTGCGCCGACTGGCTGCTCGGCTTCGCCGAATGGCGTCGCTTCATCCTCGAGCGCGGCTACAGCCCCGAGTGGGCCGCGCCGATCACCGGCATCGACGCCGACGAGATCCGGCGCCTCGCGACGCAGATCGCGGCTGCCGACGGCTGCGTGATCTTCGCCAGCCGCGGCATCAATCAACATTCCAACGGCACCCAGACCAACCGCGTGCTGATGTTCCTCGCCGCGATCACCGGCAACTGGGGCCGGCGCGGCGGCGCGTACTTCAACATGAGCGCCAGCACGCCGATCGCACCGAACGCGCCGCCCGAGCGGCGCGTCAAGCCGAGCCGGCCGCGCGTGCGGCGCAGTCCGACCGGCTGGACCGAGGCCATGCGCGAGGGCAAGCCCTACCCGATCCGCGCGCTCATCGCCTGCAATAACCCGATGGCGCTGTGGCCGGGCCAGACCGCGGCGCGCGATGCCTTCCAGGCGCTCGACCTGCTGGTGCACATCGAGCTGTTTCCCAACGAGACCTCGGCCTTCGCCGACTACGTACTGCCGGCGGCAACCGGCATCGAGAAGGGCGAAATCGGCCGCGCAAACGATGACCGGCGCATCGTCTGGATCGACAAGATGATCGAGCCGCCGGGCGAAGCAAAGGCGGATGCCTGGATCTGGATCGAGCTCGGCAAGCGCCTCGGCTTCGACGACGTGCTGAAGGAACAGTACAAGGACCCGCGCGTGTTCTGGGACGAAGTCTGCATCGACAACGACTTCCTGCGCGGCGTGACGCAGAAGCGCCTGCACTCGGTGCCCTGGCGCTGGGTGCGGCAGCCGGTGGCGAGCGAGGACGCGCCGGAGATCGAGACGCTCTATCTCGAGGGCAGCACCGCGGCCGCGGCGCCGCCGGGACACCGCTTTCCGACGCCGAGCGGCAAGCTCGAATTCTGGACCGAGGCGCTGGACGCGAAGTTCGCGCAGCTGGGCCTGTCGGCGCTGCCCGAGTTCTATTCCGAGCGCGAGCAGCTCGTCGACCTGCCTTACATGGAGCTCGTCGACTCGGACGCGGACGTGGGCGTCATTTCTCCGTTCTGCCGTCCCGACACGTCGAGCGCGCGCGGTCGCATCCGCGCCGCCTCCGCCGACGGCCCGGGCGCGGTGCTGCGCGCGCAGGGCTTCGATACCGAGCTCGTTACCGGGCGGCCGCCGGCCGCCCATTTCCACAGCCTGACGCATTACTTCTGGCAAGCGCAGGAAATGTGGCCGGACCTGTACTGCCAGATCCATCCGCGAAAGGCGGCGACACTCGGCATTGGCGACGGCGCGCGGCTGCGCATCGAAACGGCACATGGCGCGATCGACGCCGTGGCCTGGCTACATGCCGGGATCCGCGAGAGCGCGGTGTTCATCCCGATCGGCTGGGGCGAGCGCCAGCCCTACCATCCCTGGCGCTCGGTCAACTTCCTCACCGACAAGAACCAGCGCGATCCGATCTCGGATCAGACGAACCTCAAGAGTCTGCTGTGTCGGGTGCGGCCGGTTTGACCCAGGTGGCCTTCGGTCGCAAACCGTGAGGACGGTTTCGGGTTTTTAGGGTCTCGTGCTTTTGTTGATTGTCGGTGAATCTTCGACAATCAACAAAAGCACGAGATTGATTTCCGCTTGCGAACCGGATGCGTTGATCCAAACGAGGAGACCGACATGAACGAAATCCGCGCACTCACTTTCGACACCGGCGGCACCATCCTCGACTGGCATGGCGGCATCCGCAGCGCGCTCGAGGCGGCGGGCAGGCGCCGCGGCGTCGAGGCCGACTGGGTCTCGATCACCAACGCGTACCGCAAGCGCTCGCTGCAGACCATGATCAACACGGTCGGCACGCGCTACAACATCGACGACGTGCACCGCAGCGTGCTCGACGCGGTGCTGCGCGAGCATGCGCTCGACGCATTGACCGCCGAGGACCGCGACGCCGTCTGGCAGACCTGGCACGCGCTCAAATGCTGGCCCGACTTTCCTGCGGCGCTCGAGCGCATGCGCAGGAAGTACCTCGTAGTCTCGTTCACGATCCTCAGCACGGCGCTCGCGGTCGACGTCTCGCGGGCAAATCGCATCACCTGGGACGCGATCCTGTCCTGCGAGATGTGGGGCGTGTACAAGACGCGGCCGGAGGCCTACCAGACCGCGGCCAAGCTCCTGCAGATTCCGCCCCAGAACCTGCTGATGGTCGCCTGCCACAACTTCGACCTCGATGCGGCAAAGAAGGAAGGCTACAAGACCGCCTTCGTGCGCCGTCCCGACGAGTGGGGCCCGCCGGGGCCGCCGGATCCGAAGCCGAATCCGATACACGACATCGTGGTCGACGACTTCGGAGAACTCGCCTCTCGACTCGGTTGTTAGGCGCGACCCCAACAAAAAAGGCCGCCTTGCGGCGGCCTTTTTTAGATCAGGCTGCGTCCGATTACTTCTTCGGGCAGATGACGTCGCCGACGCCGACCCACTTTGCGCCGTCGAACTTCGCAAGCCGCGCGCATTCGATCGGATAGAAATCGTTCGGCCCGGTGTCGACGGTGACGCCCGGGATGAGCAGCGGCACCTTGACGTTCTTCAGGCTGGCGGCCTGTTTCATGATGTTGGCGCGCGTCAGATTGTCGCCCGCCTTCTTAAGCACCTCTTCCATCGTGGCGGCAACGGCATAGCCATACACGTTGAAGCTGCTGCTCTTGTCACCATCGGGAAGGTACTTGTCCATCCACGCGTGCCAGGCCTTCATGTCCGCATCGTTCGTCCATTGCGGATCGGTCGCATCTTTCGTGTACTGCGTCGTGATCAACCCGACCGACTTGTCGAGACCCGCGGGCTTGAGCACGCCGCCGACCGAGGTCGACACGTTGTTGAGGAAGTGCAGCGGCTGCCAGCCGAGGTCGTGCACCTTGCGGATGGCCTGCGCGGCGAACTTCGGCGTGGTGATGTTGAAGAAGGTGTCGGCGCCGCTCGCCTTCAGCTTGATGATCTGCGGATCGACCGTCGGATCGGCGACCTCGTACGGCTCCTTGGCGATCACCATGGACTTCGCCTTGGCGCCAAGGCCCTCGAGGAAGCCGTTCAGGTAGTCCTTGCCGTAGTCGTCGTTCTGGTAAAGGATCGCGACCTTCGCGTCGGGCTTGTTGTCCAGCAGGTAGGACGCGTAGATCTTCGCCTCGCCCGGATAGGCCGGCTGCCAGCCCATGGTCCAGGGGTACTTCTTCGGCTGACCCCACTTGCCCGCGCCAGTGGCGACGAACAGATGCGGCACCTTCTTCGCGTTCATGTACTTGTGGATCGCAGAGTTGGTCGGCGTGCCGAGCGACTGGAAGATCAGCAGCACCTTCTCCTGCTCGACCAGCTTGCGCGCCTGCTCGACCGTTTTCGGCGGGCTGTAGCTGTCGTCGACACTGATGAAGTTGATCTTGCGGCCATTGATGCCGCCCTTGTCGTTCACCATCTTGAAATAGGCGGCAATGGCCTTGCCGATCGTGCCGTACGCCGACGCAGGGCCGCTGTACGGGTTGATGTTGCCGATCTTGATCTCGGTATCGCTCGCGCCCGGATCGTACTTGCCCGCCGCGCTGGCCGGCCCGTACGCAAGTGCGATCGCCATGGCCGCCGCCGAGACGACGAAGTTTCTGCGATTCAGCATGTTTCCTCCTTTGGATCGTTTGGTGCCCTGCACCCGGAATGTAAGCCGCCGGCGCGGCATCTCAAGTCGCCTTCCGCCGGCGTGTGAGGCGAGCATACCCCATTCTGATAAATCCCCAAATTCCCAGGGGCATGAAGTACATGAACAGAATCAGCAAGGTGCCGTAGGCCGCCCACGCAGCGGCCTGCGAGATCTTCTCGGCCAGATTGGGGATGAAGACGATGACAATGCCGCCGAAGATCGAGCCCGGGATCGAGCCGATACCGCCGATCACCATTCCGACCAGAATCGCCACCGACAGGAAGAACGTGAAGCTGTCGGGCGCGACGAACTGGATTGCGATCGCGCCGAGCGCACCGGCCACCCCCGTGTAGAGCGCGCTGACTCCGAAGGTGAGCGACTTGTAGAGCGCCGTGTTGATGCCCATCGCACGCGCCGCGATCGGGTTGTCGCGAATCGCCTTCAGCGCGCGGCCGGTGCGACCGCGCAGCAGGTTCCAGGCGCAGAAGAACAGCAGCAGCATGACTACGAAGGTGAAGTAGTACAGCCAGTTGTCCTGCGAGATCTGCAGGCCGAAGGGAGCATCCGGCTTGATGATCGTCACGCCCTGCACGCCCCCGGTCCATTTCTCGAGGTGGTCGTACTTGAGGAACTGCGGCGTCGCGATCGAGAGCGCGAAGGTGGCCAGCGCCAGATACAGGCCCTCGAGGCGCAGCGCGGGCAGGCCGAAAAGGAAGCCGGCGACGAGGCAGATCACGCCGGCCGCGGGAAGCGTCCAGTAGTAGGCGAATTCCCACTGGTCCATCATGATCGCCGCGGTGTACGCGCCAATCGCGTAGAACGCGCTGTGGCCGAGCGAGAACTGGCCGTTGAACCCGGTCAGGATGTTGAGCCCGAGCACGGCGATCCCGTAGACCAGCACGAGGGTGAACTGAAAGGTCCGGTAGTCGCTTACCAGCAGCGGCAGCAGCAGGCCGAAGACGACGGCCGCCACGATCCCCGACCATTGCAGCCGGGAGAGCTTCGCTCCGCTGGCGAGCGCCGCGAGGTCGCGCAGCCGGCTGTTCGTCGATTGCGATTGCACGCCCATCGCCCTAGACCCTCTTCACCACGACGAAGCCGAACAGCCCGCTCGGCCGGAACACGAGCACGGCGACGATCAGCACCAGCGCGAACGACAACTTCAACTCGCTGCCGATGAACGGCACGTAGGCGCCCACCAGGGTCTCGAGCACCCCCACCGCAAAGCCGCCGAAAACCGCACCTGCCGGATTGGTGATGCCGCCGAGCAGGGCGCCGGCAAAGCCATAGAGCAGGATGCTGCCCATCATGTTGGGCTCGAGAAACACGATCGGCGCAACGAGCATGCCGGCCACCGCGCCGATCGCCGCGGCAAGGCCCCAGCCGAGCGCCAGCATCCAGCCGACGCGGATCCCCACCAGGCGCGCGGAGGCCGGGTCCTGCGCCGCCGCGCGCATCGCCAGGCCAACCGGGGTAAAACGGAAAAACAGGAACACGGCAAACAGCACCACGAGGGTCACGCCGATCACGCCGAGGTCGTGCGTGCCGACGAACTTGTTGCCGAACAGCGGCTCCTTGGGGAAGGGGCTGGGGAAGGGCTTGATCGTGTACTCCCAGATCCAGCCCGCGACCGAATTGAAGATTGCGAGCAGACCGATGAAGACGATGACCTCGTTCAGCACCGAGGTGCCCTCGACCGGCCGCACGATGACGCGCTCGATCAGCACGCCGCCAACGAAGGAAATCGCCATCGCCAGGAGGAAGGTCCACCAGTACGGCACGCCCCAGGTGATCAGCGTGTAGGCGATGTAGGTCGAGAACATCGCCATCTCGCCCTGCGCGAAGTTCAGGTGGTCGGTCGCCTGGTAGATCATCACCACGGCGAGCGCCATGCAGGCGTACACGCCGCCGAAGGCCAGGCCGGAGAATGTCTGCTGCAGGAAAAGTTCCATACGCCCGATGTCCTAGTAGCCGAGGTAGGCCTTGCGCACCGTTTCGTCCTGCTCGATTTCCTTGGCCGTACCGCTGATCACGATGCGCCCGGTCTCGAGCAGGTAGGCGTGGTCGGCAATCGCCAGCGCCAGCGAGGCGTTCTGTTCGACCACCAGCATGCTGACTTTGCGCTCTTTGTTGATCGCCCCGAGGATGTCGAACAGCTCCTCGGTCAGGTTGGGCGCCAGGCCGAAGGACGGCTCGTCGAGCAGCATCAGGCGCGGGCCCATCATCAGCGCACGCCCGACCGCGAGCATCTGCTGCTCGCCGCCCGAGAGCGTGCCGGCCTGCTGATGGCGCCGCTCCTTGAGGCGCGGGAAGTACTGGAACACGCGCTCGAGATCCTCGCCGACGGCTTGCGGATCCCTGCGCGTATACGCGCCGAGGCGCAGGTTCTCCTCGGTCGACAGCCGCACGAAGGTGCCGCGTCCCTCGGGTACGTGCGCGATGCCGTGGCGCACGATCGACTCGGTTGCGCCGCCGGCGATCTTCGCCCCGCCGAAGGCGACCTCGCCGCGCGTGCGCACCATGCCGCACAGCGCGCGCAGCGTGGTCGTCTTGCCGGCGCCATTGGCGCCGAGGATGGTCGTGATGCCGCCCTCCTCGAGGCTGAAATCGAGCCCGCGCAGCACCTGTGTCTGGCCGTAGAACGCTTCCAGCTTGGAGACTTCGAGCAGCGCCATCAGTGCTTGGTCCCCAGGTAGGCGTGCACCACTTCCGGATCTGCGCGCACCTGCGCGGGCGTGCCCTCGGCGATCTTGCGTCCGAAGTTGAGCACCACGACCTGCTCCGAGATCGCCATCACCAGGCTCATGTGGTGCTCGACGAGCAGCACGGTGAGCTGCTTGTCGTCACGGATCTTCTGAAACAGCCGCCCGAGCTCGTCGACCTCCTCGTGGTTCAGGCCGCCCGCCGGCTCGTCGAGCAGCAGCAGCTTCGGCTCGGCGGCCAGCGCACGTGCCAGCTCGACCCGCTTTTGCGTGCCAAAGGGAAGTCCCGCCGCCGGCAGATGCGCGACGTCGGTGAGATCGAGATACTCGAGCAGCGCCCAGGCCTTCTGCTCGAGCCGCGCCTCGTCGCGCCGCACCCAGGGCATGCGCAAGGCGTTCGACAGAAAATCGGTCCCGCTGCTGCAATGCGCGCCCACTTTGACGTTGTCGAGCACCGTGAGGCGGTGGAACAGCGCGAGGTTCTGAAAGGTACGGCCGACGCCGATCTGCGCCATGCGGTGCGCCGGCGTGGAGAGGATCGTCTTGCCGTCGAACAGGATGTCGCCCGAGCTCGGCACATACAGCCGGCTCAGGCAGTTGAACAGCGTGGTCTTGCCGGCGCCGTTCGGTCCGATCAGCCCGAGGATGCCGCCGCGCGGCACGTCGAAGGACACGCCGTCGAGCGCGACGATACCGCCGAAGTTGACCGAGACATCTCGGACTTCGAGGATACTGCTCATGCTCCCTCCGTCCCGATGACCGGGACCCGGCGCGAAGCGTATCAAAAAATGAACGTCGGGTCAGAGCGGCCTCGATAGGTGGAATGTCCTCGCCGCGCGCGCGGTACGGTGCCGCGCCTGTTTGCGCGACCCGATCCGGACCTGAAGCGCTGCGAAAGCGCGCAGGGGCCTCGGTTACACTGCGGTTTGTCCGCACCGCATCATTTTCCAAGACCGCGCTCGATGAACTGGTGGAGTCGAATCTTCGGCAGCCCGCCGCGCAAGCCCGCGCCGGGCGGCGAGCCTGAGCCGGCGGGCGCGGAGGTCGTCTATCGCGAGTCCGTGTACCGGGATGGATCGCGCCGGCGCACACTTGCCAGCGGGCGCGAATTGGCCTTGCCGCCGTATTCGTACAACGCGGACGGCCTGGCGACGGTGCACGACGCGAGCTTCCTTGCCGATCCACGCTTCCGGGACGCGTATCGCAGCGGCGCGCACAGCGGCCACCGCATCTGCCCGCCGGAGCAGCTGCACATCGAGTGGCGTGTGTACGTCTGCTGCTGGGCGGCCAAGCACGCGGCGCAGCTGCCCGGGGACTTCGCGGAATGCGGCGTCAGCACCGGCGTGGTCTCGCTCGCCGTGTGCCATTACGTCGGGTTCGAGAAGCTGCCGAAGACGTTCTGGCTGTTCGACACCTATGGCGGAATTCCGGAGGAGCAGGTGAGCGACGCCGAGCGCCCGCTCGCGCTGAGCAAGAATCAGCGTCACTACTTCGATTCCTACGACCTCGTGAAGAAAAACTTTGCCGCGTACCCCAACGTCCGTCTGGTGCGCGGCCAGCTGCCCGAGGCGCTCGAGGAATCCGCGCCCGGCGCGCTCGCGTATCTGCACATCGACATGAACATCGCCTACCCGGAGGTCGAAGCGAGCCGCCGCCTGTGGGACCGGGTGACACGCGGCGGCGTCGTGGTCTACGACGACTACGCGTCGCCGGCGCACGCCGAGCAAAAGCGCGCCCTCGATGCGTTCGCCGCCGAGCGCGGCGTTGAGATTCTCAGCCTGCCGACCGGGCAGGGGCTGCTGCTGCGAGCATAACCATGACGGATCGAGAAAAAACCATCGCCATCGACGAAGACGCAAACCTCGCCGAACGCCGCGCCAAGCTCGCGCGGCTGCGCGAAGAAGGCAACCCCTATCCCAACGACTTCTCGCGCACGCACACGGTGCGCACCGTCGTGACCGAGCACCGCGAGATCCCGGCTGAGGCGCTCGCACAACGACAGGTCGCGGTCGTCGTTGCCGGGCGGCTCATGGCGAAACGCGTCGAGGGGGCGGTCAGCTTCGGCATTCTCGAGGATGCGACCGGACCCGTTCAGATCGCCGTCTCGGACGAGGCCTCCGGCAAGGCGAACCACGCGGCGTACGCGCAATGGGACAGCGGCGACATCCTGGGTGTCGAAGGCATCCTGTTCAAGACGGCGCAGGGCGAGCTGACGATCCGGGCGCACGCCATTCGGCTGCTGGCCAAGGCGCTGCGCGCCCCGGCCGACCCCGCGACCGATACCTTGAAGCCCCGCCCGCGCTACGCACAGCTCATGGTCGACGCCGACGCGCGCAGGCTGCTCGCCGTGCGCTCGCGAACCCTGCAGGCCATCCGCAAGCTGTTCAGCACCACGCAGTACATGGAGGTCGAGACGCCGATGCTGCAGCCGATGCCCAGCGCGGACGCGGCGCACGCCTTCCAGACACACCATAACGCCCTCGACCTGACGCTTTATCTGCGCGGCTCGGCGATCCCATACCTCGCGCGCCTGGCGGTCGGCGGCATGGAAAAGATCTTCGAGATCAACCGCAGCTTCTGCAACGATGATGCGTTCGTCGAGCTGGGCTACGAGCGTACCGTGATGGAGATCTACTGCGCCTACTCCGGCTTCGACTACATGATGGGACTGCTGGAGCTCGTCATTGCGCGCGCAGCGAAATCGGCGGTCGACCGCACGTCCGTGCGCGCGCAGGGACAGGACGTCGAGCTCGGCCAGCCCTACGCGCGGATTCGTCTCGGCGACGCGATCCGGGGCGCCGCGGGCGCCGACTGGAGCGACGCGCAATTGCGCGACCCTGCCTTCCTCGCCCGCCAATTGAGCACGCTGGGCGTGCCCTTCGACGAAGCGGGATCCTGGGGCGCGTTGCAGGTCGCGCTGTTTCGCGCCAGCGCAGCGCAAACGCTGATCCAGCCCGCGTTCGTGGTCGATTTCCCCCGCGATCAGTTCGCGCTCGCCCGACGCAGTGGCCGTGACCCCGAGCTCGCCGAGGCCTTCGAGCTGTACATCGGTGGACAGGCGATCGCACAGGGCGCATCGATGATCAACGACACCACCGAACTCGATGGGCGCATCACCGATCCGCAGTTCGTCCGCGCGCTGGAGTACGGCTTGCCCCCGGCCTCGAGCGCGGCGCTCGCGATCGACCCACTGGCGATGCTCCTCACGGGCAGCGGCGCGCTGCGCGACGTGATCCCGTTTCCCGCCCCGCAACGCTAGGCCCGGGGGTCGCCTCATGCGCATCGACGATGCGGACTGCTTTGCACTCCTCATCCCGACCTACCAGGGCACGCCCTTCCTGCGTCGCCTGCTCGATTTTCTCGACGCGGAGCAGTACCCCGGCCACATCGTGCTCTCCGACAACAGCAGCGGCGAGCACCGTGCGTTCGTGGAATCCTGCCCGGCGCGGTACCCAGGGTTGTGGCTCGACGTGCAGTGCTACGCGTTCGACATCGGTTTCCTTGACAAACTGGCGCGCACGCTGGAGACGCTGGACGCGCGCAATGTGATGCTGTGCGGGCAGGACGACTACGTCGTCCCCGAAACGCTGGAGAAGCTTCTCGGTCTGATCGAAGCCGACCCGGGCCTGGCCTGCGTGCGCGGCCGCGTCGCACGCTTCCTGCTGCGACCGGTCGCGCAGGAAGGACAGAAGCCTGCCGCACGGCTCCACCTGAACAACACGCCGATGTTGCCCTACGAGGACCCGGATCCCGTAAAGCGGGTCCTGGCGCACATGCGCGCGTACACCTCGACCCTGTACTCGCTGCATCGGCGCGCACAGCTCCTCGAGTGCTTCAGGTTCACCGATGCGGCGACGCGCAACGTCATTTTCTGGCAGTACCTGTCTTCCTGCGTGACGGTGGCGCTCGGTCGCGTCGCCTGCCTCGACGAGCTGTTCCTGGCACGGCAGATCCACAAGGACAGCTGGTCGGCGACGGCGCAGGACAACGAGCACTGGCCGCTGCTGGTCACCTCACCGAACTACTCGAGCTACTACCAGGGCTTTCGCAGCGCGCTGGTCGACTTTCTCATGCGGCGGGCGGGCGCCGAGGACGACGGCGGCACATTGGGCGCCCGCATCGACCAGGCGTTCCTGGAGCTGTTCAAGCGCAGCTTCTGCGGGACGTCGCAGGCGGATCCCGCGAACAAGGCGTTTTTTGCGCGGCTGCAGACCGCCGGCACGGCGGAGCAAAAGTTCATGACCCGCGTCACGCAGTTCACCCTGCCCTACCGGGACAGCTACTGACCGGTCGGATCGAGGCGGTGCCTGCGCACCGCCTCGAGGACGGCGGTGTAATACTCGTCCCTCAAGCCGAGCTGCGCAGTCTCCTCGAGCAGCCGCACCGTCGTCGCTGCGCCCTGCAGATCGAGGCCGGCGGCGCCCGCCAGGGCCATCGCATAACGCACGTCCTTCAGCATGTAGGTCACCGGAAAGGCCTGTTTCGGGTGTTGCTCCGGCAGGAGCGACTTCATGCCGTGATTGCGCAGCGCAAAACTGTCGGCCGAGCTTTTCGCCAGCGTCTCAAACAGCACCCTGGGGTCGACGGCGCCGCTCGCCTTCGCCACCGCGAGGGCCTCGGCGAGCGCCACGACGGTCTGCGCGAGGACCATGTTGTTGAGCAGCTTGACCGCCTGCCCCGCGCCGGGCCCGCCGCAATGCGTCACTTCGCTTGCCATGCAGCGCAGCAGCGGCTCGATGCGCGCGAACACCTCGGCCGAAGCGCCGACCATCAGGCTGAGCGTGCCCTCGATCGCCGCCTGGCGGGTGCGCGCGACCGGCGCATCCGCAAAGTCGACGCCCTTCGCGCCACAAGCGCGCGCGAGTTCCTGCGCCAGCGTGACGGGCGCCGTGCTGCAATCGACGAGCGTCTGGCCGCCGCGCAGCCGGACCAGCAGTCCGTCGTCACCGAGACAAACGGAACGCACTTCGGGCTCGCCGGGAAGCGAAAGCAGGATCGTGTCCGCAGCGGCGGCCATCTCCGGGAGGCTCGACACCGCCCGCACGCCGTCGGCTGCGAGCCGCTCGAGCGGCTCCGGCCGCGCATCGAAGGCGAACACGGGATGACCCGACTTGCGCGCCAGGTTGCGGCACATCGGCTCGCCCATCACGCCGAGGCCGATGAATCCCAACGTCATTTCGGCGCGAGCCCCAGGTGCGCAAACGAATCGATGTTCTGCGGGCGCCGCGTGCCCTTGGCGAGCCGGCCGTCGTCGCGTGCCGCGCCGGCGACCATGCGCACCGGGACCACGCCCGCCCAGATCGGCAGCGCGTAGTCCTCGTCGTCGTCGATCACGCCAGCGGCGCGCACCTTGGCCGAGGCTTCTGTGATCTCCATGCCGAGCAGCGTCGTTGCCTTGAGCTCTTTCTTGTTCACCGGGCGCAAATCTGCCCAGCGACCCGGCGCGATGCGATTGACGAAGTTCTCCATCTTGGCGAGCTTCTCGCCGGCGTCGGTCACCTTGTGTGCGCGGCCGAAGATCATCGCCGAGCGATAGTCGAGTGAATGGTGAAATCCCGAGCGCGCAAGGACAAGCGCATCGAGGTGCGTCACGGTCAGGCAGCAGTCAGCGCCCTGCTCGAGGTGGCGCAGCATGCGCGAGGCGGCCGAGCCGTGCCAGTAGACGTGATCGCCCTCGCGCCAGTAGGCGGTCGGCGTGACGTAGGGCTGCCCGTCGATGGCGTAGCCGACATGGCAGATGAAACCCGCGTCGAGTATCGCGTAGATCGTGTCGCGGTCGTAGTGCGCACGCTTGTGCAGGCGCTTGACGCGCGAGCGCGCGGTCGGTTTGAAATCGCTGCTCACGGAGTGCTCCAGGGAAGGAGGGGTTTTAGACGACGGCACAGGATACAGGCATTCGCAGCCTGCGCAGGCTAGGCCGCGAGGCGGCGTGGCAGCACCGCGCGCAGCTTGTCGTGCCCGGCACGCAGCGTCTTTTCGGTCGTCGTCCAGTCCATGCAGGCGTCGGTGATCGACACGCCGTAGCGCAGCTGCGCGCGCGGCGCGAGCGGCTGGTTGCCCGCCTCGAGATTCGATTCGAGCATCGCACCGACGATCGAACGGTTGCCCTCGAGCACCTGGTGCACCAGGTCGGCGAACACCAGCGGCTGACGAGCGGGGTCCTTCGACGAATTGCCGTGACTGCAGTCGATCATGATGTTCGGCGCGAGCCCTGCGCGCTCGAGCTCCTCCTCGGCCAGCGCAACCGAAACGGAGTCGTAGTTCGGCGCCGCGCCGCCGCGCAGCACGATGTGCGCGTGCCGGTTGCCGCGCGTCGCCGTCACTGCGCAGCGCCCGGCCGGGTCGATGCCGAGGAAGGCATGCGGCTGCGAAACCGACTGCAGCGCGTTAATCGCGATCGCCCGGTTGCCGTCGGTGCCGTTCTTGATGCCCACCGGCATCGACAGCCCGCTCGCCATCTCGCGGTGGGTCTGCGATTCGGTGGTGCGCGCGCCGATCGCGCTCCAGGCGATGAGGTCCGAGAGGTACTGCGGCGTGATCGGGTCGAGCGCCTCGGTGGCACAGGGCAGCCCGAGCCCGTTCAGGTCGAGCAGCAGCTGGCGCGCGATCTGCAGGCCCTTCTCGATGTGGAACGAGTCGTCGAGGTCCGGGTCGTTGATCAGCCCTTTCCAGCCGACCGTGGTGCGCGGCTTCTCGAAATACACGCGCATCACGACGAGCAGCGTGTCGGCGAGCGCCGGGGCGAGCGCCGCCAGCCGCCGGCCGTATTCGCGCGCGGCCTCCGGATCGTGAATCGAGCAGGGGCCGACCACGACGAACCAGCGCGGATCGCGCCGCTCGAGGATCGCCTTGATCGCCTCGCGTCCCTCGAGCACCGTGCGTCGCGCGGCGTCGCTCAGCGGCAGCGCGTCGCGCAGCGCTTCGGGCGCAACGAGCGCGCGCTGCTCGCTGACGTTGAGGTCGTTGACGTTGTCGACGCGCGGCGTGCGGACCATGACGCGAGTGTAGCGGGTTCGCGCGACGCCGCGCGGCTCAGCCGTGCAGCAGCAGATGGCGCAGCGGCGCGAGCAGACCGCTCCAGACGCTGTCCGGCACCCACAGCAGCAGTGCGGTGAGCACCGCGTAGCGCAGGAACTTGCCGGCGGCCTGCCACAGCAGCACCGGCAGCCAGGGCAGCTTGACCCAGCCCGCGACCGCAGTGAGCGGATCGCCCACGCCGGGCAGAAAGGCGAAGAAGCAGGCTTTCGGGCCGAGGCGCTCGAGCCAGGCCAGCGCGCGCGGCGTATGGCGGTCCTTGGCGAAGGCCTCGTGCGCGCCGAAGCCGATCCAGTAGTTGACCATGCCGCCGAGCGTGTTGCCCACCGTGGCGAGGCAAACCGTGATCCAGAACATCTGCGGCTGCAGCTTGACGTAACCGAACACCACCGGCTCCGAGCCCATCGGCACCAGCGTCGCCGAGACGAAGGCCACGACGAAGACGGTCGGCAGCCCGACCTTGGGCAGCGAGGCGGTTTCGAGCAGCCAGTCGATGAACATCTCGGTCATGTCGCGCGACGCACGGCGGGCCGCCCCCTGCGCAGCAGGCGCAGACCGTAGAGGGCGCCGTTCCAGCCCAGCGACACTGCGAGCGCGAGCAGCAGCGCGGGCGCGGCGCTCATCTGCGCCGCGGCGAGGTGCAGCACGACCAGCGCCACGCCGAAGCCGAGCAGCCCTTTCAGGCCGTTGACCAGCATCGCGGCGGTGAACGGGCCGCCGCAGCGCGGCTGCAGGATGAGGATCAGACTGGTGAAGACCACGGGGTAGGTCGCCAGCACCCCGGTCGCCGACGGACCGAAGCTGTGGCTCGCCGCCGTCGTGGCGAGCACCACCAGCGCGACGAGCGCCGCGCGCAGCGCGAGATCGTAGCGCGTGCGCGGTATGCGCGGCGCCTCGCTGACCTCGGCGTAGCGCCGCAGGCCGAAGATCGCGGCGGCGAACGCGGCGATGAACAGCGCGCACACCTCCGCAAAGCGCCAATCGCGCAACTGCAGCAGCAGCGCAACGCCAAGCCAGGCCAGCGTCGCCAGCCCGAGCGCGCGCAGGGTGCCGGAACGCTGTGCGGCGATCGCATGCACCGCGACGAAGGCGACGATCGCCGCCGTGCTGGCGACGCTCATGCGCGCGCTTTCGGAGACGAACTGCGCGCCGTGGTCGATGGCGAGGAAGACATACACCGGCCCGGTCGAGACCGGCAGTGTCGCGATCATGCCGCCGACGAACGGGCCCGCGCGCTCGGTGGCGCGCGAGGCGGCGACGACGATCGCGATCGCGGCAACGATCTTCGCCGCAAGCAGCAGCCCGCTCAGTTCAGTCCCCGGCGATAAGGAATTGGCGCACGATTTCGATTTGGTCGTCGTGCATCAGCGTCGGCGCGTGCCCGACGCCCGGGATCTCGACACGCCCGGCCTTCGGACCCCGCGTCGCCATCTGCTCACAGGTTGCGCGGGTGAGCAGATCGGATTCCGCGCCGCGGATCACCAGCGTCGGACAGCGGATGGCGTCGTACACCGCCCAGAACTCGAGGTCCTTCTCCGGCATGTGGGCCCGGAAGGGCTCGCCCAGGCGCGGGTCGTAATGCAGGCGATAACCACCGTCCGCGTCCTTGCGCGCGTAGTTCTCGGCCATGGCGCGCCATTCGGCGTCCGTGTGCACGCCGAAGGGCTGCGAGATCGCGCGCACCAGCGTCTCGACTTCCTCGATCGAGCCGAAGGTCGGCGCAACACCGATGTAGGTCGCAATCCGCTCGAGCGATGCGCGCGTCACCACCGGTCCGGCGTCGTTCAGAACGAGGCGGCCGACCGGCGAAGCCTTCTGCCCGGCAAGCAGCATGCCGATCAGACCGCCCATCGACGTTCCCACCCAGCGCACCTGCGCGACGTCGAGCCGTGCCACCAGCGTCACCATGTCGGCGAGGTATTGCGGCAGGACGTAGTGCATGGGTTCGGCAAGCCAGTCGGAGTCGCCGCGGCCGGCGACATCCGGGCAGACGACGCGGAACTGCGTGCACAGGCTGCGCGCCAGCGCATCGAAGTCGCGCGCGCTGCGCGTCAGTCCGTGCACGCAGACCACCACGTCCGGATTGCGCGGGTCACCCCACTCGAGGTACGCCATGCGATGCAGGCCCGAAGGCGAAAGGCACTGCACCGAGCGCTTGCGGAATTCCGTGTCTGTCGTCATGCCATCGACTCCCAGGCGCTGCGCAGCTGGCCGCGCAGCGGGCGCGCATCGGCTGCCAGTCCGTCGAACCGGCCGCCCAGTCCGAGCGCGAGCAGGCGCTCGGCCTTGAGGTTAGCGCCCTTCACCGGCCAGCGGTGATCCGTGTAGCGCTTGCGCTCGAGGGCGGTTTCGGGGGCCGCCGCCTCGTCGAACCACAGCCAGTCCTCGGCGAAGCGAAACGCGACCGCCTCGAGCTCGGCCAGCTGCGCGTCGTCGATCGCTTCGTTTAGCCGACTCACGCGCTCGTTCTCCACCTGCCGCGTCCACCGCGCCCCCGCGTCTTCGGCGAGCCGCAGCACGCCGCCCTCGGCGGTGAAGTACGCGTGACGCGCAGCGTCCACGCAGTAGCCGAGCCAGCCAGCGTCGCGCCGCGCGCAGGCCATGGCGAACACCAGCTCGCCGCGCAAGCCGACCTCGACGGCGACGCCCGGCGCGCTGTCCTCGAGCGGCGCGGTCTGCTGCTCGAGCAGCCGCCCGTTCTCGATCACGGCCTGACCGCGCAGGCCCTGCGTCGCGTTCTCCCACGCCGCCTCGACGCGCAGCTCGGGGAATTCCGCGGATGCCGCGGCGAACGCCGGGAACGGGATGCCCTCGCGCGTCTCGAAGCGGTACTCGAGCAGCCCCTCCGCGTGATGCTCGGTGTACTCGGCACGCGAGGCTTCCGCGTCGTGCACCATCAGCCAGCGCACACGCTCGCCGAAATCATGGAGCCGGCCGCTGCCGGTGACGCGGACCACTGCGGTAAGCACGTGACGGGGAGGAACGAGAGAAAAGGGGAGGATCGGTGCGTCGCGCACGCTGGTGTGAGGCGCCATTCTATCGAAGTTGATCAGCGCGGCGCTGCGGCGCGCCAGTAGCGCCGCGCCGCAGCGCGCGCCGACCCGACCATCAGTGCCTCGCCCCCCAGGCGGACCTCGATGGCGCCGTCGCGGTCGGTGCGCATCAGGCGCACGCCGCCCGCGGCGTAGCGCCGCACGACGTCCGGGTGAGGATGGCCGAAGCGGTTGCGGTAGCCGACGGGCACCAGCGCCCAGCGCGGCGCGACGGCCGCGACGAATGCCGCGGCCGACGACGTGCGACTGCCGTGATGCGGCACGAGCAGCACGTCCGCACGCAGCCTGCCGCCCGGTCCGGCCGCGTCGACCAGCGCCGCTTCCGCACCGCGCTCGATGTCGCCGGCGAGCAGCATCGTGTGGCTGCCCGCACGAACCTGCAGCACGCAGCTGCGGTCGTTCGCCCGGCGGCCGCGCGCGGCCGCCGGCGCGGCCTCGCCCGCGGGATGCAGCACCCGGAACTCGACGCCGTCCCAGGACCAGCGCAACCCGCGCAGGCAGCGGCTGCGCGCCGCGCCGAGCACCAGCGCCGGGTGCGCTGCATCGAGCGAGGAGACGATGCGGTCGGTTTCGATCGCCTGCAGCACGCTGAGCGCGCCGCCGATGTGATCGCGGTCCGCGTGCGTGAGCATCATCGTATCCAGCCGCGTGACGCCCTGCGCGCGAAGAAACGGCAACACGACGCGGCCGCCGCTGTCGGCCTCGGGTCCATAGGTCGGGCCGGCGTCGTAGAGCAGCGCGTGGCGCGCGGTGCGCACCAGCACGGCAAGCCCCTGCCCCACGTCGAGTGTCGTGATCCAGGCCTCGCCCGGCGCCGGTGCGGGCGGCGCCCAGGCGAACGCGGGCGCGATGAGCGCGACGCCTGCCGCGCGCCAGGGCACGCCGCGCGGCGCAAGCAGCCAGGCCACGCCGCCCAGCGCGGCGAGCGCCACCCAGCGCGGCGGCGCAGGCTGCTGCCACAGCGCAAGCGGCAGCGTGTCGACCCACTCCAGGAACTGCAGCAGCTGCTCGACCAGCCAGGCGCCGGCGTGTAGCAGCGCATCGACGGGCAACAGCGCCGCGACCAGCGCGAGCGGCGTGATCACGGCGGAGACCAGCGGTATCGCGACGGCGTTCGCGATCGGGCCGACGACCGAAACCTGCGCGAACAGCAGCAGCGCCGCCGGCGCCAAACCGAGCGTGATCGCCCATTGGATGCGCAACCATTGCACGAGGCGCGGCTCGGGCGCGCTCCAGCCGGCGCTGACGTAGAAGATCAGCGCCACGGCGCCGAAGGACAGCCAGAACCCCGGCGCGCGCGGCGCCCAGGGGTCGGCGATCACCACGGCGAGCAGGGCGAGCGCCAGCGTGCGACCGGGCGAGGCGATGCGCCCGCTCCACAGCGCGACGGCCACCACGCTCACCATGAAAAACGTGCGCTGCGCGGGTACGGCAAAGCCGGCGAGCAAGGCATAGCCGAGGGCTGCGAGAATCGCCGCCAGCGCAGCCGCCTTGCGCGCCGGCAGCACGAGCGCGGCGCGACCTGCCCGGCGCCAGCCGAAGGCGACCAGCCAGGCGGCCAGTCCCGAGACCAGCGTCACGTGCAAGCCGGAGATGCTCATCAGGTGCGTGACACCGGTGCGCTGAAACAGACGCCATTCCTCGTTCGCGATCGCGCGCTGATCGCCGACCGCGAGCGCCGCAAGGATGCCGGCTGCGGGTCGCTCGCCGAGCACGCGATCGAAGCGCTCACGCACCGCCGCGCGCGCCCGCGTGATGCGATCGAGCGGCTGGCCGCGCGTGCCGAGTCTGAGCGGGGTGGCGCTCGAGCGGGCGCCATCGCGCACATAGCCGGTGGCACCGATACCCCGCTCGAACAGCCAGCCCTCATAGTCGAAACCGCCTGGATTGAACAGACCGTGCGGCCGCTTGAGCCGCAGCGTCAGCCGCCAGCGTTCCGCAGGCTGCGGCAGCGGTCGCTCGACGGCCACCGCAGGCCTGTCGCGCGACGCGCGGTACCAGGCGAGCGCGAGTCGGCGCGGCAGCCGTACGCCCTCGGCCGACGACTCCGGTTCGAACTCGAAACGCACCCCGCGCGCGCTGACGCTCGGCAGGCCCAGGACGACGCCGGTGACCGTGAGGTCGCGCCCCTCGAGACCGGGCGCGAGTCGGTCGTCGAGGCGCGGCTGCGCCTGGAACGCGGCCCAGAGGAAGCCGGCGCCCAGCGCTGCGGGCACGGCGAGCAGGCGCTGCCAGCCGAGCGGCCGCAGGCCCGCCCACAGGGCGAGCGCGAGCAGCACCGGCAGCGCCCAGGCCCAGTGCGCGGCCGGGAGCGTCGGCTGCTGCTGCAGCAGCGCCGCGCCGAGCACGAATCCCAGGGCCGGGCCGATCATGTTCCAGCCCTCAACGCGTCGGTCGGGCGAGCGGATGACGCGGGATGGCCGCACCGCGGCGGCCCGCCGTCCGTGTTGGGGTCAGTGATAGCATCCTCGATTGGAGGAAACGATCCTTGCCGACGCCATCAGCCAACGCACGATCGGCCGCCGCCACGCCGCAACGCGAGCGCGAGACGCTCGACGACCGCGAGGTGGAGGCGCTCAAGCGCGCGCTGCACGCCACGCGCGAAGCGCTGGAGCGCAGCGCGGTAGACAAGGACTTCGAGCTGCAACGCGCGGCGACTGCGTCGGCGGAGGAAGTTGCGCAGCTGCACGCGACGGTGGACGACCTGCGCCGCGTGCTGGAACGCAGCGAGGCGCAGCGCGACACGGCGGTTGCCGAAGCGGTGCAGCAGGCCGCGGCCGAGATCAAGGATCTGCGTGCCGCCGTGGAGGCGTTGCGCGCCGCGCTCGAGCGCGCCGAGGCGGAGCGCGACGGCGCAATCCAGCAGGCGATCCTGACGCTGAGCGAGGAAAACCTGCAGCTCAAGCGCACGGCCGAAGCCCTGCGCGACGAGATGGAACGCGCGCAGGCCACACATGCCGACCACGAGCTGGCGCTCGAGCGGCAGACCCAGAGCGCGCTGGCGCAGCTGCAGACCACCGTGCAAGAGCTGCGCGACCAGTTGGAGCAGCGCCGTGAAGGATGAGCAGGCGCATCTGAACAAGCCCCAGAACACGGGCGCCGGCAGGCGCACGGCGCGCGCGGGTGTCGAAGGCGGGCGCCGGCTGCGTCACGTCGAGCTGATGCTCGACATCACACGCAAGATGGCGGCGATGGACTCGCTCGACGAGGTCCTCTACACGCTGATCGCGCTCACCTCCAAGGAAATCGGCGCCGAGCGCGGTTCGCTGTTCCTCAACGACGAGGCCACCGGCGAGCTCTACTCGCGCGTTGCGCAGGGCAACGTCAACCGCGAGATCCGCCTGCTCAACACCAGCGGCATCGCCGGGCACGTGTTCCAGAGCGGCGAGAACCTGCTCATTCACGACGCCTACGCCGACCCGCGCTTTAACCGCTCGATCGACGAGCAGACCGGCTACGTTACGCAGAGCATCTGCTGCGTGCCGATCCGCACCGTGAAAGGCGAAGTGATCGGCGTCGCGCAGGCACTCAACAAGATGAAGGGCCGCTTCACGCGCGGCGACGCACGGCTGCTCGAGGAGATGACCACGCAGGGCGCGATCGCGCTGCAGACGGCGCAGTACATCGAGCGCATGAGCGCGATTCGCAAGCAGGAGCTCGAGTTCCTCGACATGGTCTCGGAGATGACTGCCGACATCAAGATCGGCTCGCTCCTGCAGAAGGTCATGAGCGAGGCAACGCGCATGCTCGACGCCGAGCGCTCGACGCTTTTCCTGAACGACGAGAAGACCAACGAGCTCTGGTCCGAGGTGGGGCAGGGGCTGGACGCGACGCAGATCCGCCTGCCCAACCACGTCGGCATCGCCGGTGCGGTGTTCACCACCGGCCGGGCGATCAATATCCCCTACGCCTACGCCGACCTGCGCTTCAATCCGGCCTTCGACAAGAAGACGGGGTTCTTCACGCGCTCGATTCTCTGCGTGCCGGTGGTCAACCAGCAGGGCAAGACGATCGGCGTCACCCAGGTGCTGAACAAGCGCACCGGCCCGTTCACCGGGGAGGACGAGCAGCGCCTGAAGGCCTTCACCGCCCAGGTCTCCATCGCGCTCGAGAACGCCAAGCTCTTCGCCGACGTACAGGCGATGAAGAACTACAACGAGAGCATGCTGGAGTCGATGACCAACGGCGTCATCACGCTCGACGAGGCAGGCAAGGTGGTGACCTGCAACGCGGCGGGGCACCGCATTCTGCGCGCCCGCCCGGGCGAGCTCGCGCAGCGGCCGGCCGATTCGATTTTCGCCGGGCCGAACGCATGGGTTGTCGATCGCGTCAAGCGCGTCGAGGAGACGCAGGCACTCGAGACCTCGATGGACGCGCAGCTGCGGATCGAGAACGACTCCGTGTCGGTCAACCTGACGGTGATGCCGTTGCGCGGCGAGCGCAAGGCGCTCGGCACCATGCTGCTGATCGAGGACATCAGCACGGAGAAGCGCATGAAGGCCACCATGTCGCGTTACATGGATGCCGCGATCGCCGACCAGCTGATGTCGACGGGCGCCGACCTGCTCGGCGGCCAGGCGATCACCGCCACGGTGCTGTTCTCGGACATCCGCGGTTTCACCACGGTCACCGAGCGGCTCGGCGCGGCTGCCACGGTGAGCCTGCTGAACGAGTACTTCACGCTGATGGTGGAGTGCATCCAGCAGCACGGCGGGATGCTCGACAAGTTCATTGGCGACGCGATCATGGCCGGTTTCGGCGTCCCGGTCGCGCATGAAGACGACGAGGACCGCGCGGTGCGCGCGGCGATCGGCATGATCCGCATCCTCAGCGAATGGAACGAGAGCCGCACGGCCGAGGGCAAGCCAGCGGTACATGTCGGCATCGGCCTCAACACCGACAGCCTGATCGCGGGCAACATCGGCTCGCCCAAGCGCATGGACTTCACCATGATCGGCGACGGGGTCAATCTCGCCTCACGGCTGGAGAGCGCGTGCAAAACCTATGGCGCGCAGATCCTGGTGAGCGACCACACCTTCCGCAAGCTGCGCGGCACCTACCGCAGCCGCGTGATAGACAACGTGATCGTCAAGGGCAAGACGCAGCCGATCTCGGTGCACGAGATCCTCGACTACCACGACGAGAACAGCTTCCCCAAGCTGCCCGAGTTCCTGCAGCTCTACCGCCTGGCCATGGACCAGTACCGCGGCCGTCGCTTCAAGGAGGCCGCCGCGGCCTTCGAGGAGGCCATGCGCCTGCGCGGCGACGACAAAGTGTGCTCGATCTACGTCGAGCGCGCGCGCCACTATCTCAATGCGCCGCCCGCGGGGGACTGGGATGGCGTCTGGACGCTGACCGAGAAATAGCGTCCGCCGCGCTCAGCCTTTCTCGGCCATGAGCATCTGGCGCGCCGCGGCGAGCTCCTTTTTCTTCTCCGCATCCACTCTGGGGTAGTGCAGGTCGAGGCCTTCCATCGCCTCGACGACCGCCGCCGCGACGACCAGCCGGCTGAACCACTTGTTGTCGGCCGGAACCACGTACCACGGCGCCTGCGGCGTGGCGGTGTGGCGGATCATGTCCTCGTAGGCCTTCATGTAGGCCTTCCAGTAGCCGCGCTCGCGTGCGTCTGCGCTGGAGAATTTCCAGTTCTTGTCCGGAATGTCGAGCCGCTCCATGAAGCGCTTCTTCTGCTCGCCGCGCGACAGGTTGAGGAAGAATTTCAGGATCAGGGTGCCATTACGCGCCAGGTAGCGCTCGATGTTGGCGATGTCCTCGAAACGCTCCTGCCAGATGTTCTTGCCAACGAGCTCGGGCGGCAGCTTCTGCTTCGCGAGCAGCGCTTCATGCACCCGCACGACGAGCACTTCCTCGTAATAGCTGCGGTTGAAGATGCCGATGCGCCCGCGCTCGGGCAACGTCTTCATGCAGCGCCACATGAAGTCGTGATCCAGGTCCTCGGCCGATGGGGCCTTGAAGGACGTGACCTGAACGCCCTGCGGGTTGACGCCGGACATGACGTGCTTGATGGTGCCGTCCTTGCCCGCGGCGTCCATCGCCTGGAATTCAAGCAGCACGCTCCAGCGGTCCTGCGCATAGAGCTTGCCCTGCTCCTCGGCGAGCCATTCGACGCCGCGCGCGAGCAGCTCCCGGGCCTCGCCCTTCTGCTCGGTCTTGAAGCGGTGCGTATCGCCCGGATCGTGATCCTTGAGACGAAAGGTCTTGCCGCGCGTGATGCGATAGGGCTCGAGGAACTTGCGCAGGCGCTTGCGGCGGATCTTGTTCATCAATGCTCTCCGTTCGATGGGCCCGGACGCGGGCGTTCGGCGACACGCGGCGGCGCGGACGGGCCTGCCGAACGACAGGGCATGAAACCCCTCGGATCCTGCGAAGCGCCCGGATCCGTGAATTAAATCACGGTCGGACCGTCTCCACTTCCCGACAGACCCGGTTTTCGGTGCCACCAAGTTCGCCGATCTTTGATCTTCGCCTAAAAGTGCCATGTACGGAACTTCCCCCATGTGGTCGCATGGCGACGCGATTTGCCGCGATTGCGCAAGAACGAGGATCCATAAGGCCTCGAGCCCGAGACCCTTGATCGGTTCTGCCGCTGCGTCGCTTGCAATTTATGACATTTGAATTCCAAAGGAGGAATGCGCCATGCACAGCAACGCACTGCAAGACAAATCCGTTCCGTCATCGCCTGCCCCTGCCGAGATCCCGTTCCTCGCGCAGCGGGTCGAACGCTATTACCGTGAACGGGCCGTCAATCCCGTAACCGGCGGGCATATCCTGAAGGGCCGTACTCCGGCCGAGGGCGACGTTCTGCTCACCTCGAACGACTATCTGTCGATCGCATGCCATCCCGAGATCGTCGAAGCGCAGCGCCGCTCGCTGCATGACGAAGGGCACGGCATTCCGCGCTCGAGCGTGTTCGTCTTCGGCGATTCGCCCCTGCGCAGCCTAGAGGGCGAGATCGCCGAGGCGTCGCAGGCGGAGGACGCGATCGTCACGCAGTCGGGCTGGTGCGCCAACACCGGCCTGCTGCAGTCGATCGCGTCGCCCGAGACGCCGGTGTACATCGACATGTTCGCCCACATGTCGCTCTGGGAAGGCGTAAAGAGCGCGGGCGCGCCCGCCCGGCCGTTTCGGCACAACAGCGTCGAGTCGCTGCGCAAACTGATTGCCAAGCACGGTCCTGGCGTGGTGGTGGTCGATTCCCTGTACAGCACGAACGGCGATGTCTGCCCGTTGCGCGAGGTCATCGAGGCGGGCCGCGAGGCCGGCTGCGTGATCGTGGTCGACGAAGCGCACTCGCTTGGCGTCTACGGCGGCCGTGGCGAAGGCATGGTTGCCGAATTGGGACTGGCCGATCAGGTCCACTTCAGGACCGCGAGCCTTTCGAAGGCCTATGCCGCACGCGGTGGCCTGATCCTGTGTTCGGCGCGGCACGCCGAATACCTGCGCTATCAATCGTTACCCGCGATCTTCAGCTCGGGGCTGCTGCCGCACGAAATCGCCGGGCTGAGCGCGACGGTTCGCGTGATCAGCCGCGAGCGCTTCCGCCGCGATAAGGTGCTGCGCAACGCGGGGGCCCTGCGCGCGCGTCTGCGTGCGCTGGGTTACGAGATCGGCGAGGACGCGACCCAGATCATCGCGTTGGTGGCGGGCGCCGAGCACCTGACGATCCAGCTGCGCGACGCGCTCGAAGCGCGGGGCGTGTTCGGATCGGTCTTCTGCGACCCGGCGACGCCGCGCAACCGCTCGCTCGTTCGCTTCACGCTGAACGCGGACCTGACCGCGGAGGACCTGGAACGCATCGCGCAGGTCTGTGCCGAAGTACGCAGCGAGGTCGACATCGACCAGTGGCCGCTGCCCCGAGCGCAGCGCCCGCAACGCATGGCGGCCTGATGGCGCCGCACGCCGCTACTCGGCGCGGCGCAGGTCGCCTTCGCCGGGACTCGTCAGACGCTCGATGAGGCCGATGATCCAGGCCTCGACGTCGGTCTCGTCGTACTCGCCGGGCTCGTTCTCGGTCGAGAGTGCGAGCCAGCGCTCGCCGCCCGCACTGATCGTGTATTTCAGGTGGCCGAAGTGCGCTCGCAGGATCTCCCGGACGCGCTCGACCGGGTAGGGGCTGACGTTGACAAACATCGACCACACGAGGTTCGGTCCGCTGCCGTACATCTCGTAGTAGTACTCGACGTTCCTGTGTCGGCTGTACTCGGCCTGGTGCAGGCGCGGCGCGTGCGCCAGGCGCGCGCTGCGGATGCGCTCGCGCGCCCAGTCGCCCCAGGCAAGCGCGCCCCGCTGCGGCAGCGCGAAAACACGCTCGATCGCGGGAAAGTCGCGCAGCGTCAGTTTGAGTGCGCTCAGATCCAGCATCACCAGCTCGGGCGGACTGTGGCCCGCCTTGCGCAGCTGCCAGCAGAACTCCTCTGACAGGATGATGGCATTCGAGCCCACCTGCTCGTGCACGGCGGCCGACTTGGTCAGCTCTTCCATACGCGCCGTGCGGTTGACGTGCACCCCGACCACCGTCGGGTCGATGAGCGTATCGCTGGCCAGATTGCCGTAGATCACTTCGCCGCAATGCACCGCAACGCCGAAGTTGAGCGGCGCAGCCGCGGCATCGAGCAGCGTCTGATTGACCCGCTCGACCGACTGGACGAACACGCAGGCAAGCGCGAGCACGTTCAGCACGGAATCCTCGCGGCCCTGCTCTACGTCGCTGTAAAGGAAGATGCAGTCGCCCACCGGCTTGATAACCGACAGGTCCTGGCCGACGGTGGTGATCTCCGAGAAGCATTGCGCAACGAGCTGCGCAACCTCGAGCTCGTTCTCGCCGCTGAACAGGCGAGTGAAGTTTCTGATGTCCGCCTGCATCATCGCGCAGTAGCGTCGCTCCTGACGGGTGATCCGTGCGAGCGCCGCGTCCAGCCCGAGTTCCGCTTCGTGTCGGCGCAGCTGCGCAACGACCGTGTTGTTGAGGAAATGTCCAAGCAACTTGTTGCGCTCACGCATCATCGCCGCGTTCTGCCCGGACATCGCACGCAAGCGCCGTTCGAGCGCGGCCTCGGCTGCGCGGTAGGCCTGCAGCTTGACGTTGATCGCGCTGCCTACGCCGAGCACGAAAAAATAGACGACGAAGATTTCATACGGCGGTGCCGCCGTATGTCCGCCCGGTGTCATCAGATCGAACGCGCCGAACGCGCAAGCGGTGCCGATCAGGAACATCCCGATCGCGAGAGCCCAGTGCACAAAAAACGTCAGCAGGAATGCGCCGGCGATGAAGGTCAGCACCCAGACCATCGCGTAACCATTCAGCAGCATGAACAGGGTGAAAAAGAACGGCAGCTGGAACATCACCACGGCATGCCAATACAAAGGCAGCCATGGCCTGAACCGCTGCGGCCAGTAGGCCTTGAGCACGAGTGGAGCGCACACGGCACTTCCGAACAGCCTGAGCGCGAGGCTCTCGTAGGGCTGCGGAATGGCGTAGGACCAGATCAGATAGAACAGCGGATGGCAAACGAGACCGATCAGCGCGACGGTCACCATGAAGGGTTCGGCGAATTCGGCGCTTCTTGCAAGCAGCCCGCGCACCGCGCTCACCTTCGGGAGATGCCCGGCCGCCGGACTGCCCGCAGCTTCGGGATCCGGGCTCACCTCGGCTCCGCGCCCCCCGAGCCCGGCACAGACGATGGCCGCAGTACGCCTTCGGCCAGTTGCAGCACGCGATCTGCGCGCGCCGCGAGCCCGGCATCGTGCGTGACGATGACGAACGACGTGCCGCGCGCGGCCGACAGCGCGAGCATCGCTTCGAACACCTCGTCGGCGGTGTGCGTATCGAGGTTGCCGGTCGGCTCGTCGGCCAGCACCACGGCAGGCTCGGTGACCAGCGCGCGCGCGAAGGCGCAGCGCTGGCGCTCACCGCCCGACAGCTCACCGGGTAGATGCGCGAAGCGCGCCCCGAGCCCGATTTCCCCGAGCACCCGGCGCGCCCGTGCCAGCGCCTCCGCGCGCGGCAGGCGCCGGATCAACAGCGGCATTGCGACGTTCTCCTCGGCAGTGAACTCGGGCAGCAGGTGATGGAACTGGTACACGAAGCCGAGTTTTTCGTTGCGTACGCGCCCGCGCTCGGCCTCGCGCATCGCGCCGAACAGCCGACCTTCGACCCGCACCTCGCCCGCGCTCGCCGCATCGAGCCCGCCGAGCAGATGCAGCAGCGTCGACTTGCCCGAGCCCGACTTGCCCATGATCGCGATGCGCTCGCGCGGCTCGACCGCAAGGTCGACGCCCATCAGCACCGGCACCGGCTGCGGACCGTGGTAGGTCTTGCACAGCCCCCGGCAGGCGAGCACCGGGGCGCGGTCCGTCGCCTCACTCATAGCGCAGCGCCTCCGCCGGGTTGACGCGCGAGGCACGCCAGCTCGGGTAGAGCGTCGCGACGAAGGAAAGCACCAGCGAGACCCCGCCGATCGTCATGACGTCGCGCGGCTGCACATCCGAGGGCAGATCGGCGAGGTAGTACACGTCCTTGGCGAGAAACTTGAAGCCGAGCACGCGCTCGATCGCCGGCACCACGGTATCGACGTTCAGCCCGAGAAGCACCCCGAGCACCACGCCGACCAGCGTGCCGATGACGCCGATCAGCGCGCCCTGCACCATGAAGATCTGCATGATCGAGCCCGGCGCCGCACCAAGCGTGCGCAGGATCGCAATGTCCGCGTGCTTGTCGGTCACCAGCATCACCAGGGTGGAGACGATGTTGAACGCGGCGACCGCGACGATCAGCGTGAGAATGATGAACATCACGCGTTTTTCGATTTCGACGGCGCGAAAGAAATTCGCATGGCTGCGCGTCCAGTCGACCGCGAAGGTCTGCGCCCCCAGATCGCGCATCATCTCGCGCGCCACGCCACGCGCGGCAAACAGGTCGTCGAGCTTGAGCCGCAGGCCGGACACCGCCGCCCCCATCTGGTAGAGCTTCTGCGCATCCTCGAGATGGATGAGCGCCAGGCCCGAGTCATACTCGTACATGCCGACCTCGAACAAGCCCGCGACGGTGAACTGCTTGAGGCGCGGAATCACGCCGGCCGGCGTCACCAGCCCCTGCGGCGCGATCAGCGTCACCTTGTCGCCGGGCAACGCACCCAGCGCACGTGCGAGGTCGGCCCCGAGGATGACGCGAAACTCGCCGGCCTTGAGCGCATCGAGGCTGCCGGCACGCATGTGCCGACCGATGTCCGAGACCTGCAGCTCGCGCGGCGGCAGGATGCCGCGCACGATCGCCCCACGCACGTTGCTGCCGCGCGAGAACATGCCCTGCGCGTTGACGAACGGCGCCGCCGCGACCACCCGCGGGTTCTGTCCGGCGGCTGCCGCGACGCGCGCCCAGTCGTCCAGCCGGCCTTCCCCGCCGAACAGCTGAACGTGCGAAACCACCGCCAGGATGCGTGCGCGCAGCTCGTGCTGGAATCCGTTCATCACCGACAGCACCACGATCAGGGCGGCGACCCCGAGCGCGATACCCGCCATCGAGAGGGCGGAAATGAAGCTGATGAAGTGGTTGCGGCGCTTGGCGCGGGTGTAGCGCAGGCCGACCAGGAGTTCGTAGCGCAAGCGGGTTCCGGAGACTGTCCGGCACGAAGTTTACAATGGCCGCGATGAATGCCGATGAGCGCGCCCTCCTGCTGCAATTGCTGCGCGACGTGCGGGTCGCGCATCTCGGTACGCTGCGCGACGCCGCGCCGATGGTCTCGATGACGCTGTTCCTGCCGGCGCCCGATCTGTCGAGCTTTCACGTCCACGTCAGTCGCCTCGCCTGGCACACGCAGGACATGTCGCGCGATCCACGCGTTGCGCTGTCGATCGCGCAGAACGACGACGGGCGCGGCGATCCGTTCACGCTGGCACGGGTGACGCTGCGCGGCGCCGCAACCCGGCTGCCGAACGAGGGCGTCGCGTTCGATGCGCTGAAGCGGGGCTGGCTCGGGCGCTATCCCGAATCGGCAATCAACTTCGAGCTGGCCGACTTTTCCTTCTGGGCGATCCGCCCCGAGTCGGCGCGCTTCGTCGCCGGCTTCGGCCGCGTCCACAATCTGTCGACGCAAGCGCTCGCGGAGGCCGCGGCATGAGCACCGCCGAGCGCGCGCGCATGCGCATCCCGCTGCAGTTGATCGTGGTCGACATCGTCGGCACCGCGATTACCGGGCTCGGCATCTACGCCCTCAGCTCCGATGTGCCACCGTCCTTCGCACCCGCGCTCGGTGACCCGGCGAAGGCCGGGTTGCTGGTCGCGCTCGGCGTCGCCCTGATGGGCTATGCGGTGTTCGAGATCGTGCGCCTGGCGGCCAAGGCCGCGTGCGGACGTTGAACCGATGATCCGCACGCTGATGCTGCTGAGCGCACTCGCCGCGGCGCCGGTCGTCGAGTCGAACGTGAAGACGGCCGACTGCACGGTTCGTATCGAGGCCCTCGTCGAGGCGGGGCGCCGACCGTACTACCGCCTGCGGCCCGAGTGCGAGCTCTCGCGCGCCTCGACGCTGACAGCGCTCGACGCGCTGCGCGTCTCGGCGCCCGCGGGGCGCGAGATCAGCGTCGGTTTCGGCCGCATCGTGCTGTACCCCTGGCTGTCGAGCCTGCTCGCAAGGGAAGCCTCGAGCGCGCCGGGCTGGGACGCGGCGCGCGGGCTGCCGCGGCAGGGGCACGAGAACGCCTTCGTCGCCCGTCTGCTCGCGCGCAGCCCGGAGTTCGCAGTGCTGTTCGCCGGCCGGCGAATCGTGTCCGTGCTGGTGGAAAAGGTTCTCGTGCGGCCGGCGGGCGAGCTCGACCTTCCGGCGGGCGCGCCGTTCCCGGCCTCCGCGCTGTTTCCGTTCGATGCCCAGTTGTGGGTGGTGCTCGCGCCGCGGTGAAGATCGTCGGTGTGGATTTCACCTCGACGCCGCGCAAGGCGAAGCCGATCGTCGTCGCCCACGGCCGCAGACAGGGACGGCGTTTTCGCCTCGATGCGCTCGAAGCCCTCACCGACTTCGATGCCTTCGAACGATTCCTGCGGCGGCCGGGGCCCTGGATCGGCGGCTTCGATTTTCCGTTCGGGCTGCCGCGCGAACTGCTCGCCGACCTGCTCTGGCCGCGTGACTGGGCACGGCTGATCGCGTTCTGCGCTGCGCTGTCGCGCCGCGAGCTCCGCGGCATCCTCGACGGCTACCGCGCCACGCGCCCCGCGGGGCGCAAGTACGCGCACCGCGCGACCGACGGGCCCGCCGGCTCGTCGAGCCCGATG